>Ga0123342_1006430_pt1 | contig 16290 bp, 6 predicted proteins | sample Turbeawhitnodule_FD_89960 | JGI IMG/M metagenome (GOLD analysis project Ga0123342, IMG submission 89960) | Root nodule microbial communities of legume samples collected from Mexico - Turtle bean Mexico white nodule | ecosystem: Host-associated > Plants > Roots > Nodule | place: Mexico: Nepantla... | reverse complement strand
ATATTTGAGGATAAGAGAATCCCAAATATCTTTCGCATTCTTATAAGAAGCATAAACATCGAATAGATCGTTAGATAACACACTGAGTAAAGTGTGACGACATACCTTATTCGCATGGATCCAGTCGTCAACTTGTTTCGCAGTCGTGATTGAGTCGAGTTTGGCAGTTGTAAGTGCATGAGCAACTTTGTACATGTTCAATAGGGTGGACACGTGTTCTTGCCAATGTCAGAAGTTCTGACCGGTGAAGACTTCAATTTTAGAGACGTCCGGAAATGGTTTTGCAAAAATGGTTTGCGTTGCGAAAACAACATTTGATGTTCCCAGAGCAGTGTTTTCGTTGTTGTTCGTATTTTCAGCCATAAGTCCTTATGATTGTAGTAAAATAGGCTTTAAAATGAACAAAATTGGTTTGCCGAGGCGTGAGTAATCACTGTCCGTAAGGACTTATCCGCAGTGTATTGCGCAAGTCCCCCAGGATACAACAGGAACTTTCCGGAGATTTCCGAGGATTAAAACTAGCAAGTTACTCTTTAAAAGAGTAATACCCAATGGAACCCAATATAAAACTTGAAATAGAATAAAGTAAGTGAGGAGAGAGAAAGTGGAAAAAAAAGAAAGGAGAAAAGATGAAGAGAGTGAATGAGAGAGATGTGCATTTTGGAGAGGATGGAACCCCTCTTTATATAGGGAGAGAAATCAAAGATATTTTGTATCTCCATAACAAAAATCAATTTGTTGTTACACCTCCAAAACAGAATTTTATTTGTTACTGCACGTTTGACTAGGCAATGGGAGATTAAACTGTTTTTCTGTTTTTATTTTGCAAAACCTAATTTTGTTTTACAATGATTAGTTACCATTTAGTTCAAAGCATGTATTAATACACAAACAAATGCATACACATAATATAGAGGACATTTATTGGCATACAAGTTGCAGAGATAGAAAGTGACTCACATAGGATTTTCTTTTTTCTGGCAAAAATTATGTCAATTAACCAATTTTTTAAGTTCCCGTTTTACCAATCACCAATTGCAAAAAAAAAACACGTCGTTCCTTCCTCATTATGGGACCTTACCTAGAATTACATTTCATTGACTCACACAATACATGATGCAATTGTTTTCCGGCACTGGCAAAAAGTAATAAAGTTCGATAACAATAGTAGTATTTGTTAGCACATTTAAGCTCGTGAAGGTACTGCCAATAAATTAATTATTGACTTGATTCTAAAATGTTGCAAGATACTCAACAAGATTGTATCTTTTGGGAAATAATCTATATCCTATAAAAACGAGATGATGAATGATTATTTTATCAGACTATACATATGTTCACTAATAGACTAATTAACTCAATAACTTGACAGTATTTCTTTATGGATTTTAATGAGTAGCCAAGTATATCCATAATTTGTGTATGTACAGTATACTCTTCATGCTACCATATTATAATTTATGCTGAATCTATTATACGCAAAATTGAAATTGCCAAATGAAGAGGTAGTGGATTTTTCTTTTTTTATAAGGTGTTCTCCCTCTGCATTCAGGTTTTGAAACTAGGTGATTGTGGTTGGAAAGGTGACTCCTAACAGCGAACCACATGGTCAACCAGCTTTTCTAACGTGTTCTAGATCCTACTACAAGTTTCCTCCCGGGTTAAATTTATTTATTGTTTATCCATAATAGCTTATAGTACTTCAAAAGTAAAATAGTATTTTTAGATGTGTTTCTCCATAAGTCCATGTAAGAGAGAAAAATAAGAAGAAAAAAAATTAACTTGCACATAAGTTAACAATAAAAATTTAGAAAATTTACATGAAAGAACTATACGAATTAACTTATGCATAAGTTCATTTTATCTTACAAAGAAGCTAATTTTAAGTTCTTTTTCTCTCCTAGAAGCTTATAACCAAACTAGTCCAAGTAGGCCCTAAATGGGGTTAGGCAGACTGCCTTCAGCATTTTAGAGTTCTTTTGTTGTGAGTATAATGGATTTTAAATGGGAAAACAATTCAGTCCTAGATCATTGAACAGACCCAACCCACAATGCATCCATTTGCTATCACATAAAACGGGTAAAAATCATCGATCAGAAAATAAATGCAGAGCAATGCTTTGATGACCCATCGATTAAGTATTTTCAACTTTCAAGTACTTCATCACATATTGTACTGAGATCATGAGAATAAGAGAGTAAAATTCAAGGGCATACCTCGAGAGCAAGCTTATCCTGCCTCTCTTGCCATCATCAATCACAAACCTCTACTGATATTGATATTGATAAACACTACGAACAAAAGTTAGCATCTCTATCTACAATAATTGAGTGGATTGTCAAAGCATATGGATGTATACTTTCTTTTATACTTTTACCAACAGTACACGAAGATGATGAACAACAATCTATTTTCTTGACAAGCGAGGTATATTGGAATTGAAGATTAACAAAGAGAAGAGCACAATAGTGAAAAACAATCGTTTTCTTGTATTAGTAGATACTGCCAACAGTAATACGAATGGCCCAAATCCATAGAATTTCAATAAATTAATCAAAGCAACGAAATCATTCAAAGCAATGAACATAGGATAAGGATTCACAAAGTTGCCTGTGCTATCGTAGCTGAGCATCGTATTTCTTTGAAAACAACGCCTGCTATAAGCAACTTTCCACAAGCATAGGTTTCAAAATAGAATCTAAGCTCGCTTCTGAAGCATATACAATATTGCGTCTGCAGAAAATGAGAGAGAGGGAGGAATTGGTTGAATCTCGAAGGCATAAACAGAATCTAAACTGAAAGATATAATTCAATTGCAGAATACAATAATTACAGTTACAGAGTTTACATTCCTCACTTGCCTACGCCGCAGTGGTGGTGAAGACTTCAAGTTCGGAGGTGTTCTCCTGATCAATGACGTCGAGAAAGACGGGATCAACGGTGACGTGGCTGTCGACGTGGACCTTGAAGTTGTGGTCCCACCACATGACCCTGGCGGCGCCAGCGATGTCAACGGCGGCGTCGAGGACCATCTCGCGGCGAGCGACGTCGTGGAGGAAGCGCGTGGCGTGGTTCGCTAGCTGGAGTGCGTGGAGGCGGGCGGGGAGGCGGAGGAGCTGGCAGGAGCGGGGTGGCTGGGAGCCGGCTTGGACCTGAGCCGAACCGAGGAGGGAACCCTCGTAGAAGATGGACATGGAGGTGGAGGAGTAGTGGATGGGAGCAATGTTGGGGTTGGTCACGTGGACGGTGAGTAGAACCTCTGCGTCCAGAAGAGGTAGGTTGAGTTTGAGGGAAGTGAAGTTTATGGATATGAGGTGGAACGTTGGGTCCTTCGGTTTGGCGGAGATTAGGGCGGTGGCTGCTACTGCAGATGCTGCACCGATTATCGCCGAACTCCAGCTCCATTTCACCTTTTTGCCCATTGCAATTCGTCCTGCGATTCTCTAGTCGACTAGGTCCGTGATGGATGAGGATACAGTGAAAACTAGATAGATATCAATATTTATAATCCGTATAAATTTAATACATTTATTTTAAGCTTTATACAATATTTCAGTTTACAAGCAAATTTTATGATGTAGAAAAGGTTACTAATTTTTGCATGTATAAAATGTGTTTCAGTATGTATATAGTTTTTATTTCAACCATCCAAAATATGATTTTACAATGTCATTCAATTATACACTACCTTTGAATATTATATCAATAATATCCTCCACTTAATTGACACAACTGCTAACTAAACACAAGAAAAGAATTGGGCGGAAAGAGTAAATTGAAGTTACGTTAACAAATACAGTAGTGTTAAACTTTTTATGGTCTAATTTTTTTTTTTTTGGCATCTCGATTTTCTACTAACTAAAACGATTGTCCACCTTAACTTCCCCACTCCTCAATATTCAATTTGTCTTCCACCAGTAGCCATTACGTCTACCTTCGTTAATAATTATAATTTTATACTTATTCTATCGTTTAATGCTTTCAATTTATGTCGTTTCATAGCCTTGATGCTTAGGATCGAAACTACATAAGAAAAGAAATTATGCAAACGGCCCACCTTCCTAAAGATTAAGATTCAAACGAGGGCCACCAATCATGGAATCAAGGAGATGTGGAGGACCATTCCAAATATCCTTCACTCTTGACATTACATTCATACGCTAATTGCGGTCATACAATCTCCACTCCCTTTCATCACCATCTCACCCCGCTGCTAATGAATGGCAAATGCAAGTGATCATCACATGACATTTGAACGACCAGCATTATTGGGAAAAAAAATTGATGCTCGTCATGCTAAGTAGCATGAGGATATATAACTAACATGTAAAACATGAAACATTAAAGTAGTAATTCGTGATAATAGTACGATGGAATAAAAATAGTTAGTAGTGTGGTCATTTATTTTTGTGCAACTTGCTGCAACCAATACCAAAATAAGAACAAGCTCCGCTGAAATGTTCAATCCTGCACTTCTGGCTTCTTTGCAGTGCCTTTAATGTACCACCCTAGAGCCCCAAGAATTGTTATGGTGCCAGCTACAACTGCGTAATTCCGGTGTTTGTCGGTTGAAACTCTTTCGGCTGACGCTCCAGTGTGTCCCGAGACACTTGGTTTGGCATCAATTACTGAACCCCCTGAGCCTGCTTCTGGTTGAGGACCCTAAATCAGAGGATACAGTTACCATTAAGTTCAAAGCAAGACATCGGATAGACAAACAAATGCATACGCAACTGGAGAATGATTTCTTGCAAACGTTACAGAAACAGAGAGTCACAAATACACAGAAATGACAGGATATAAAGTAAAATCAACATTGTAGTTATTTGGTCTTTAAGATAGAGCCATGAGCGGGATAAAATATGCAATGGGCTTTCATATTAACATAAAAAAGGTATCTAACCCAAAAGTTAGTTGAAAAAAGAAAAGGTGTATAAATAATGTCGACAGGATTTCTTTATGGATGTTTATTGAGCAACCAAGGATATCATAATCTGTGTGTATACAGAATAATCTTCATGAAGATGCAACAAATTATGCTGATTCTACAGCAGACAACAATGAATTTTCCAAATAAAGGGGTGACAACTTTCTTTTTTTATAAAATGTGTTCAACATCCCAATTACAATTTCCGCAGGTTTATACAAATAACAGCTTAGCATTTGAATTTAAAAATAAAACAAAAAACAGATGGGGCATATATGCTGATTGGCTCTAGTATTTTTTGGGCAGGCGTAATAGCTTTCAAATATGTAAAAAAGTCAGCCCCACATTGCGCCTAATCCATCTATTTTCCACCAAATAAAAGCAGTAAGCATCCACATTCAGAAAATATACAGAGAAATATGGTTGATCCAGTGATTAAATGCTTTCAAGAAGTTCATCAAATATTGTACAGAAATCATAAAGTATAAAAGGGTATAACTTAAGACATACCTTGCGAGCAAGCTTCTCCAACTTCTCTTGCTCAGCTTTCTGAAAAATGAAAAACAAATAAACACCCAACATGTATGCTACTGTCAAGCACAAACCTCCACTGATGTAAGGAAACAGTAGAAACCAGAGGTAGCAACTTTCTCTACAGTAATAGATTGGATTGGCAAAAGAGATGGATCTAAACCTTCATATTTTTAATAACATGACGAAGATGTTGAATGGTAATCTATTTTCTAGGCATCTGCTAGAGTATAATTGAATATTAGCAGAGCACAAAAATGAACAGACAATTGTTTCCTTCTGTTAGAAGCTAGAGCCTGAGACCATATGAGTGATTCTAACAACACATTGGTAAGACTATCAATATAATTCAATAGACTAGTAAAGGCCAAAGCGATATCATTTAAAACAAACAAAAAATTTCAACGCATTTTAGAAAATAATGATTCAATGATGCATAAAGTTGTCTGTACTAACAGAACTGAACATATTTTTTATTAGCAATGCATGCTAGAAGCAAATTTTCCCAAGATCTGGCTTCAACGTGAATTCTAAAAATGTTTCAGAATCATATTGTGACTGCATAAAAACTCATCATACATGCTATGCAGCAACTGTCCCAATTACCAAAAGCTTAAGCTGTTGAGTGAAAGCAGATAAATAGTTTCAGATCACATATCCCTTCACACAAAAAGACCTCAGATCCTTAGGTATAGACAATGCAGAAACCCACCCTACCTTGTGCTTAGATTACCCACTTAATCACAAGGGCTCTGATTCCATATACCATGAACCAATTATTCAAAAAGCGTTAAGGCATTGAGCAAAATGACAGAAACGATTGCATCACAGTACAAGGGTAATATAACTCACTTCATGTCACACTAAACTTCCGGAACCCTAGAAAACCAAAGCAAACCTTAATTATACAAGGTATTCATATCTCTAGCATAAAGATATACCTCAATCCTAAAAAACACGGACACGGCAAGAAAAATGCGAAGGAAAAACTTCTGAACTCGCGAATGTGCTTGAATAGAACCACAATACACAAACTGTCCATCCATACATAGCACAATAATAGAAAACTTTGGAGGTTACCTTAAAGTAAGCATTTTCAGCAGCCCTTTCCTCCTCGCTGAGTACTTTTCCAGAACCACTGCTAAACAACCTTCTAGATCCGTACCTTGCAGCCACACGCGCAGCCATTGCAATTAGTTATATTTTCTTCTCTTCTGTAAATAAAACAAAAAATCATAAGCTCGACTTTAAATTAATTATGAACAAAGCCGCATTAAAATCAGAGCTTAATTCCACATATTACAAACATTTCCCAAAAATCTCAACAATTTCAGATTGTGTATATAACGAGGAGAAAGCCTAAAAGTGCTACACAAATCGCATCGGGTTTTCCAAGAAATGGTGCTATATTAAGTCTAGAACTTAAAATCTCTCGTTTTCGTGGTTTGGTTCAATGAACAAGTGATGCGAAAACGTGATTCTAGCTAGTTTAGAACATCGCATTTTTTCGAAAGTTCCTACACACCGATTCATGAGAGATACAAAATCCGATCTAAACTTGATTAGGAAAAATTTGTATAGAAAACATTAATCATGATAACAAAAATCGGAATAATTACCTGACTGGATTCAGTGTAGAGCGCAGAGAGGGTTCAGGAAGCAGAAACAATGTGAGTGGTGTTTGTTGTTGAAGCCCTTCCCTTGTAGTAGAGGGTTCATATACGGCACCGTTTGGAATTACTCTATTCCACCTTTACATTCGCACCAGGTATTCGGATTCCTTCCTTAAGATGATGTTTTTTTAATTAAAATAAATAAATAATTTCTAACTTTTTATTTTATTCAAACTCTATTTGGCAGAAATTGCAAACAAATATTTGGGAAATGTAATTTTCAAAAAGTAATATTTAAAAAAAATTAAAGCGTTTAGAATAACTTTTTCGTAAATACTTCTTACAAATAAGAACAATAAGTAACATAACTTAAATTTTTGTATTTTTCTAAAAACTATTTATGAAGAAATTCATGTAAACAATCTATTAAAAAATAAATTTAAAAAAAAATTAATTAAAGCAGTATATATAGATGATTTTAAAGAGTGCTTCTTATTTATGTTAATTACTTGAAATAGTAGTCATCTACATTATTTTGTTGTTCGAATTGAAGTCCATCTTACAGATATTATTCAGGGATTTATGTAGAGAGATAACCAGAATGGGGACTAAAAAATATATAGAGTTTATTTCGTTATTGTAATACAAAAAAATATCATTATATATTTTAAAAATATTAATTAATTAAATATTGATCTATAACAAATTTAGTATACTATATACACGTATATGATAAATTAAATAATATGTTTTAAACAAAATCACTGTCAAATATTACGTTACTGCAAATCTATGTGAATATAATATTTATTTTAATCATAAATTTAAGGGAAAAAACAATATTAATTACTTTAAAAACTCACTACATCAAATTAAATGATATGGTGAAAATAGTTATTGTTCTGAAAGTTATTTTTAACCTACTTTGATCTCTATATTTAGATTATTTATCTAAAACTTACGAGGGTGCATATATGAACCTGCATATTTGAGGATATAAAAAACCTATATCATCAAAAGATAATATTTATGCGGTGTTTAAATTTCAAGGTGTCAATCTATAATAAGCACGTCTAATTAGTAAAAAAAATACTACTGTTCTTTCAGTAAGTTGTAATTAAATCATTGTAACGTGAATGTTAATAAATTTATGGTTTAATTACTTTTTTATCCTTATATTTAGGATTAATATTAAAAAAAATTAGTAATTTTTAAAAAATCAATTTGGTCACAAATTTTATTAAAAAATATGCAATTTTGTGATTTTTTTTTTCATATACACTATTTTCACTTTTATTTTCCTATCTAACACTATTTTATTTTTATTTTTCTGTCTAGCACCCTTTTATTTTTATTTCCCTATCTAACACCGTTTCAAAAGTAAAAAAAAAATAAAAAGAATTAATAATTTTAATTTTGGATGCATTGCGACTTCTTCCGGTTAAAAAAAAATCGTTTTCTATAATTTCTTTGGAAGTTATTACTTTTAGTATTTTAAAAAAAAAATCCTAAAAACATAAAAGTCTCCTATGAAAATTATGTTAAATTAAAAAGAATTGATAATTTTAATTTTGAATGTATTAAAAAAATAAATGTATTGGTTGTAAAAAAAATATTTTTAATGTTTAAAATAGTTAGAAATATAATTATTGAAGAAAGAAAACAGTTTTTTACAAAATAAAAATAAAAAGTAATAAATTAAAAATGTTTAGTTTAAAATATTATAAATAAAATTAAGTTATTCATTGATATGTGTATGTAATAATAATAAAAATTAAGTGAATAAATTTATTATTAGGTTTAATAACAAAAATTATATATTAGTTAAAGATGGAAAAAAGAGAATATATGATACCATAAATATAATAACAATGAAAACATTACTAATTTAGAAAAGTGTAGATGTTGATTTGTCAATATGGTTGATGTAGGTATTATCCTCAAAGATCATAATCATTCACATTATTGTGTTGTATGATTTTAGGAAAAACAATAATAAAGGAGTGATGTAACCATTCACATTATTGTGTTGTCGGACCCGAGGGAAGAACCTATGGAGAGTGATGTGAGAATGCATGTTATTGTGTTGTACAACCTAAGGAAAAAATAATTATGGAGGAGTGATGTGACGATGCACATTATTATTTTCTTGTGACCTAAGGAGAAATAATTGTGGATGAGTGATGCGACAATGCACATTATTTTTCAATTTTTTCACATTTTTAAGCATTAAGTGTAACATTTACATTAGTTTTGTTTTTTTTTTTAGGATTTTGCATTTAGGGTAGACACTTTAATATTATTTTTGTGTCCACTACTAATTAATACTAATTGACTTTGTTTTTTTTTTATAATTATGTCATGTTTTTTAACTTTAACATGATTACATCATCGATAATAATAAAAATAAATACTAATTTATGTTTATAGATTCAACTTTTATGTTGTTGTAGGGTTTAATTTTTTATTTTCTTCATTTAAAAGAAATAAACTAAACATTTTTAATTTATTACTCTTTTTTTTATTTTGTAAAAACTCATTTATCTATTCATTAATAACTATTTTAAACAATAAAAATATTTATTTTTTTAATGCATTCAATTTTTTTAATTTTTTTTTTACTTTTAAAATTGTGTCAGATAGGGAAATAAAAATAAAATGGGGTTAGATAGGGAAATAAAAACAAAAGGGTGCTAGATGGGGAAATAAAAATGTAAATAGTGCTATATGAGGAATTGAGTCCAATTTGGTCCCTTTTAAATTAGTATGGATGGCGTTAAGTGGTGATTACATGACACACTATATGACACAGTTGTGCATACATGAATTTCACGTATTATGCACATTTATAATTAATTATTAATTATATTTATTTTTAACTTTTGAATATTATTTCTTCTCTGCATAAATCCTAATTTCAATCTCATAAGCAAAATCACGAGTGCAACTTCAATTTCTCACATTTTTTTGTCTTTTGGTTTGTCAAACAATATGATGTTGATGTTGAAGGCCCATTTATTATTGACGCTTTGGGCTTTGGAGACGAATTTGGAGAAGAGGTCGGAGTATGTCCACGGAACGAGTGTGGGTGGCGAGGCGGAGGGTGTAGCGGAGAGAGTTGCAGAATTAAGGGCAGTTAGGGTTTAGCGATAGGGAATTGGAGGGGAGGTTTTGGGAGAGCAAGTAGTGGACTAGCTCTTTCACCAGATTTGGAAGCTTTTGTTGTTGTTGTTCTTCCTCCATTGTTATACTTCTTTACCAACAAACTTTTTTTTTTGTTAATTTTCTTGATGGAGTGTGGATTGAGGGCAAAATAGGATTGCTTTTTTTTTTTATTTGTTATGGGCGGGGAAGTGAAACACAAACGTAAATGCAAAAATGCTTTTGGCGTGAGGCTCTTTATTTGTTGGAAAGACTGAATTGCAATAGTACCCACTATGGATTGGAACTCAACAACACTCTCTTAAGTAATGATACCAACTGCGGAATTGAAAATCTCCAATTCAATTTCCTTTTCACATCAATTTTTTTCCCTCTTCAGATTCATCAATTAGCTAGTTTTCACCTTTTCTCTTGTATTCAACACGACTAGAAATAAAATTTGGGATGCAATTTTGATTGGTTAAGATATAAAGCTCTTTCTTTTTCTTTTTTTTGCGGTTTGGTTAGTGGTTGTTATGTATGAAATTAATTCAATTAAAGAGTTTAATTTAATTGGAATCATAATCAAGAAAGGTGTTATTACACCTGTAAATAAAACTTTCACTCTCTATGCCACGTAACCTATCACGTCTTCACTAATTAACGACGTTCATGCCAATTTAACAAAAGAGACCAAATTGCATATTTTTTTAACAAAACTTGGGACCAAATTGATTTTTTTAAAACCACTGTAAAAAATTGAATATTGATCCTAAATGCAAGGACACAAAAGGTAATTAAACCTAAATTTATCTGATTGCAAATGAAACTAATTATAAAATTTAAAATATTAATAATAAAATGAAAAAAATGTAATCTCTAGCCTCCTATTCATTATCCTCATAATCTACCTTGTTTCGTCTATCAATTATGTGCAAAATGTGTTAAGACATCAGACTGAATAAATTATTAGATCACCTACCCTCAACTAGCGTTTAGTAGGTATAATTTTCATATCTACTTATATGCTTATGCTTAAAAGCATGTGAGGCACTCAGAGCAGTGGAAAGAGAGGTTGTGCAATAGTTTTCATCGATTTTTTTCTTATCTTTGAGTTATCCTTTATACTAATGTATACAAAGCTCGTTCATGTAAGTTGGTGGGTCGACATAGAGAATGTTGAGGAGTTCACTTGGTTCCTTACCCACTAGGAGATGCATCGACACCATTAGATGGAGACCAGGAATGTTGAGGGACATTTTTGTCAAGGGAGCCATGTATTGTCAGAGCGGTTCGACCGTCCCTTGTATAACATTGTGGAGGGAGGCCAACTTTACGAACATGAGTTTGTTATATGCAAACCAAGCTAAGAACTTTGCATAAAATGTTCAAAAATAATTTATCTAATTTATGGTTAAGGAATAGTACCATTTGAGAGTTGATCCCTTAAGGCTAACTAGGAAAAGCCCGCCAAATCTTTGGAGAATAGGTTGACCTGGGTCATGTATGGTTTTACATGTACCTTTATTTTGATGATCTATCATACTTCTCTATAGTAGGGCACTCTCATTTGTGAGGATACAAGATGCTCATGATTTCTAGGGTGAAAGTATGAAAACCACAAAGATTGTCTCCCATTGCTTCGTCCAATCAAGCGTTGAAATAATCTTGAAAGATTGTTGTGACTCACATGTCTTCCCTTGAACATACAACGTTTTAAAGTGAAAATTGTATTCAAATAATCAACTAAAATAATCTAAAGAAAAATTAATTAATTATATTATTGATACTAATTGTTTTTAAGAAGATGTTGATGTTAAAAATGTTAGAGTGACGTACTTCCTTCCTAATGGCACATTTTAATTTAATAAACATTTATTTGATAGAGTTTACTTTAATATACTTTATATTAACAAATGGAAGAAAAGAAAAAATTTCTTTTAAATGATTTTTTTTTTCATTTTTTGAATAATTATTTGGAAACATGAACGGGTCGATAAATACTTTATCTACTAGACTAGATTACCACTACAAGAAAAAAAAGGTTTTAACGGAGGTTATTTAGCAGAAATTGATATAATCCTAAGAATTGATTTAATTAATAAATGTTTTTTTAACCTCCGTTAAATTTCAAAGGTTTATTTTGAAATCTCAACAAAATAACGAAGGTTTTTTTAACCTTCGTTAAATTCCGAAGGTTTATTTTAAAATCTTAGTAGAATAACTAGGATTTTTTTAACCTTCGTTAAATTTCAAAGGTTTATTCTAAAATCTCAGCAAAATAACAGAGGTTTTTTTAACCTTCATTAAATTTCAAAGGTTTTTTTTAAAACCTCAGCAAAATAACGGAGTTTTTTTTAACTTTCGTTAAATTTTATAGATTTATTGTAGAACCTCAATAACTTAAGATTTCCAAACTTCAATAAATAAGTATAATTAAATCTATTTATAAATAAATAATTAAAAACTACATAATTTTAATATATTTTATAACTAAATTCTTTAAAATTTGGAAAGTGTAACTTTACATTACAAATAAGTTTTCTAAAGTTTCAAAAATTTATTTTAAAAACTCAGCAAAATAACCTTGGATAAAGTTAATTTCTCGTTGCAATATGTTCTTGCAATCTTTAGCCAAGAAAACATATGGCTTTGAAGCCCACATATGATATATAATGCAATTATTTGGGATATATAAAACAGTGATAAACATCAGTTGTTATCATGTTAGGTAACAGTGGTTTGTGACCCAAGTTGGGGGCAATAAGGTGATGAAAGAAGCAATATTGAAGTAAGAAGAAGATAATGTCTTCTTTAGTGTTTCTTCTCCTTAGAGATAATATACATAAGTGTGGCTGAATTGTGATTCCTTGTTAGGACTGTCATTGATGGTCATTGAGTCTGTCAGAGAGTAGTGTGTCTATGGTAGAAGAGAAAAGTCAGGATGATTGTTAGAGATGGTGGAAAATGGGGTTGAAGGTTATTTCAAACGGCAAGTCATTTTACGAAAATTTTGAAGCTCATGGTATTTTGTTCTTAAACCCATGGTGTTTTACGGAGGTTTTGAAATCCATGGTATTTTATGGAGGTTTTGAAACTTATGGTATTTTACGGAGGTTATTAAACCCACGATATTTAACAAGGGTTCTGAAAGGCTTTTCCTGATATTTAAAAAACTCTGGAAAAAACATTCTACAGTGATGGTTTAGCAGGAGAAACTGAAACACTGGGTAAATGACTTAATAGAGATTTTAATCCTAGATAATGTAAAAATAAACCCCATTAAAACTATTTTTTCTTGTAGTGTACCCAACTATTTAATTTAAAATGCAAATTTACAAGTGAAATTTAATTGGATTAGATTGATTTATTTACTCACCTTAATGATCATAGTGATCTTTTTCATGATGTTTTATATTGTCCCGTTAAAGTGAAAAGTCTTAACTATTTTATGATTACAAAATATTGATAAATTTTACTACCAATAACAAATAAAAAAATATGTTTAAATATTTTTATATAAATTATATTTTTATTTTATAAATAAAAGTACATTTTTAAGGGAATTCTTTATTATTTTGGTTTTAAAATAATTAAAATAGTTTTACTAAAAATTAAAATAAATTATAATATTAAATGCAAAGATAATCAGAAATATTATTAACATATTGAAAAGAAAAAATAAAATGTGATAATTAGTTATGAAGTCAAACATTACTGTGATTAACTCACCAAATAAGTTTATTTTCTTAAATACTTTTTATCTATGCAATATATATAAGCAATACTTTTTTTGCTTATACAATTTATTGAAAATTCAGATGTAATTACATAACAGTTGCTAACAATTACAATTTATCAAAATGTTCCTTTTATACTTCTCATAACTTCTATCATTTTCTTCTTACTCGTCTCATTTATGTTATTCTCCCATTTCTTCTTCTCATATATAGTTACTTACTGTTATTCTCCCATTCTCAATTGTTCCTATTTTCTTTATCACGTTTTGACTTCACTGTGTACTATAATAATTTACCTAACAAAAGCGTAAGTTTTCATGTAGAAGCTTCTCATTTGAATATATTTTTATTGGACAATTCAAATTTCATTTTCTTTTTGTAAATTAATTTCTTGCTTTTTAAAATCGTTAAATTGGATCATTGCAGAATTAATATAAAGTAATTTTTTCATTATAAGTTTTTATTATGATCGCATAAAATGACTAGACAATATGGTTATTGTCAGGTACATAGGAAAATTCCCATAGCAGCAGAAAAAAGAGAAAAGAATAGGCAATGATAAAAGCAGACATAAGTTAATGTGGCATTATTTTCCCCATGGTGATGATTATTGTTTCTATGATCAAGAGCAGAACCTGCAGCAGCAGCACCATATAAAGGGACTGTTCTGCCATCTTCTGGGTGTGGTAAATTGCCATGCTCACCATTACTACCACCGTGTATTCCCATGCTGCTTGCATGACCAGATCCATGGCCTCCACCACCACCACGTCTATTAACTGATGCTACAATATTTGTTGAACTTGTTACAAATGGAGTATCTGATAAACCCTAATCTTAAAAATATATGCTGATAAAAAAAAAATCTTAAAAATATATATGTTTTTAATGTAGATTGTTAATTAGGTAGTGAATGATGGTTAAGTTATGTTATTGCATTGTATTATTGAATTGTATGCATGTATTCTAGATATATTAAGAAGCAAATTTTAAGTTTAATTCAATTTTCATAACAACCGAGTAATAAAGATGAATAAATTGTTTTTTTTTTAAAATAAATTTTAAATAACTTTCGTATCATATTAAAAAATAATTTTAAATTTAATTTAATTTAATAAATTTATTTTATAAAATGAGATTTGTATTTATCTATATATTAAATATTTTACATCTTAAGATCTCCAATAAATTATTAAACAATGATTAACTATGTCCACCCACGATTAAGTGAATTAGAAAGATAAAAAAAAAATTAGGGTCTAACGCATAGATACATGGCTGATAAAAGAATTTTTCTTTTTTTTTGTCTAAACAAGAAATTGAAGTAATTTGTCATGAAACCCGAAAAATTAGATTACTATTTAAAAATGTTTTATAAAGTTAAAATAGGGCTTCAATCAAACAAATTAAAACATCAAATCATTAATGAAGTTAATTAACAACGAAGGCACAACGTAATAACCCTTAAACGGAAGAACTTTTTTTTATTATTAAAAGCAGAAAATTAGTTGCTTTGTTTTCAAGTTGAGAATAAAGAAAAAAAAGTAAGAATTATGTGTTGCTTGCACAGAAATAGTTTCTCGAAAACAAGAATAATTCCAAACTAAATTACTTAACAAATAAAAAAATAAGAAATACTTAAGTGAGAATTAAACTTTAGATAATGTATATATTACCAAAAAAAATCTCACTAAGAACATATTTATTTTTCAATTGAAATATCAATTGGTCTAAATTTTCCAATTAAAAAAGCAAGCATGCTAAGTCGATCTTAGGAACGTATTTAAAATTAAGTTTAGTCAATATATTTTTTCTTGATAACAAATGAATGAATAGAAATAAATTATTTAAAAAATAACCAATCCCTATAAAAAAAAAGGAACATTTATACATTACATAAAACTAACATTTCATCATACCGAAATACTCAAAAAGATAGTGAACTACCCAATAAGGAAGAACACCCAAAACATATGAGAAATTACAAAAACTGCATAAACACTATGATATTAGAAGGAATGATGAGAAGGAAAATACCTATATTAGAAGAGTTTATTTGGTGTTCTGAATTGACGGGAAGAAGAAGATGATGAAGCAGCATCAGCAGGTAGAATAACTTCACATGCTTCCAAATGTGTTCCATTACTTGCAAGCTCTGCTTTCATTTGGTTTTGATATCAACATTACATTAACTTATATTATATATGCCTGCGTGTTTCTTCCATTACTGATTCTTTCTTTTAATTCAAGCAACTTATACTATAACACACACATACTACATATATATATATATATATATATATATATATATATATATATATATATATATATATATAT
>Ga0123342_1006429_pt1 | contig 16291 bp, 6 predicted proteins | sample Turbeawhitnodule_FD_89960 | JGI IMG/M metagenome (GOLD analysis project Ga0123342, IMG submission 89960) | Root nodule microbial communities of legume samples collected from Mexico - Turtle bean Mexico white nodule | ecosystem: Host-associated > Plants > Roots > Nodule | place: Mexico: Nepantla... | reverse complement strand
TATATATATATATATATATATATATATATATATATATATATGTATATATATATATGTATATATATATGTATATATATATATACATATATATATTGGTTTGGACCATTTTACAAATCGAGTCTGTGATAAAAAAACCTTTAAGAATGTTCGTGTACTATTTCTAAACTAGTAGAAACACAACATGTTAGTTTTTTTTCAACTTGTTTTGATATCTACATATAATTTTTTACTATTGAGGTTAATAAATGTTACATGTTTTTATTAAAAATAGGATCATGAACAGTCGAAGAATGTTACTTAAAATTAACCTTTTAAAGAAGTGCATGAAAGCTAACATTAATTTTCCGGTTTGACTTTGGTGTCATCAAATGTCTGTTATGGTGCAAAACAAAAGTTGAAGTGGTTGAAACTTGAATGTGATAATCCATTACATTTAGTTGAAGAAGGTTGGTGAGGTTCTGATCCTCTCAATCTATCTTTTGCAACTCTTCTTCTGTTTGACACTAGTTTTATTTACTTAATAACTAGAAAAAGTTATTATTTTATTATAATATAATATTTATTTTTTAAAAATATTATAAAATAATTGATTTTTAGTGTAAAAAAACTTTATCTTTTTGTTAACGCCAAACTCTCTTTATGCACCAAATTGACTCCCCAGTGTAAATAATAAACGTGTCTAATTTGAAAATAAAAACATTAAAGTAAAAAAATGAAAATGGGTTTAATTTAGGAAAATATGAAAAATAATAATAATGATAATGTTCACATAAAACTAAGTTGATAGAGAAAGGTAATAGAAGCATTGAAAGTCCCAGGAAAGTGGCCCCTCTGTGTACTCGGAGATAGAGGTTGGATGGAATTGGTTCGCATTAAAAACAACTACGCTGTATTTGATAAAAAATAAATAAATAAGATAATTCATTTAATTAAAAAAAAATCAATTTTCAAAATGTGAAAAACGATTGTATTTTTGGTATAAATTATCTTTTTGAATAAATTATTTTTGGTATTAATTAAAGTTTTAGTAGAATAAATTATCTTTTTGGTATAAGAATATTTTTATTATATATATTTATGATAAGTTAAACCGACAAAGAATTTTTTTAAAAAAAATTACAAAATTTGTATTTCTTTTTGTATCTAATATCCTTCTATTTCTACTTCTTTATATTTTTCCACCTTCTAGTATTAAACAAGGTAGAACTAAGACATGGATCCAAAGTCTTAGACCTAGTTTGAATTATTATTATTTACTATTTATAATATAAATTGATTAGACATAGCAATAACATTTATTGAAAACGTGAGTCTCTTTTATGAAATAACATATAGATCAGAAAAAAACGAAAGGAAACATGAGACTAGGTGGTAGCTATGGCATTTGAATTGCATTAATCAACCTTTTTTTACAACTCATTCCATTTAAAATCTTTTGCAAAAGGACCCCAAACAAGGACTATGTCCTTTTCCAGCGTCATTACTTATAATAACTCCAACCTTCATAACTTGCTATCCATTCATTTTTCTGTTTCCTATTTTCTACTATCTTTACGAAACTCCTGCACGTTTTTATTCAATAATAACAAAATAAACTCATTTTTATTCTTTTCAGTGACCATGTTTTTTTTTAAGAAAATATAAATATGACTTCAAAGTTAAAATCGTAAATACAAATAACAGATTTTGATGTATTTATAAAAATCGTGTACTAAATAACGGGACCGATCAATGATAATTTTTTAGTGTTTTAAATTAATATTGAAATAGAAGTAGATGATGTGTACAACAAAATGTTTATAAAAGAGTATTTATAAATTTAAAAAAACTATTGTGTCACAATCAATTGAAATAAATGTTATAAATACTTGCTTTTGATTTGGTTTAATTTGTGTCGGTGTAACACTTCTTTTGTTTCTTAAGTCTCGGAATTGATTTTAATTTGAGATTCTTAGTTAAGTTTTGGTACTTAATACTTTCTAGTAATTGTTCACCATCTCTTTAAAATTTATACCATTGTATCTTCCACGTGCTTAATTAAAAATCATTGGAAGATTTGAAGAAAATAATACTAAGTTACACATTACTCTTGCCACGAACTCGCCCACAAAAATGGGAAGTTAAAACGAAATTATGATTAGTGGTGGAAATGAAAGAGTCGTGGGGCATTTATGTATCACACAACAAAAGAAATTGAATTTGGGCCAAAGATAACTTTCAACGTCACACCATTCCTTTGGGTTACATCTATTCCTTTATATGATCACTCTCTGCCTTTTCAACTTTATCTTCAAATACTTCTTTTACCAAAACAACAAAACCTTCCTATTTTTGTTCTTAATAGTTTTCTTATTTCATTATTATTTTACTTATATTTTAAACATGTTTACTCTTATTTTCTGACTTGGTAATAAAGATATTTTTTTCAGTGATAATTATTTGGTCATAGTAATTCGTATAAGTTACTATTTACTCAAGAAATTTATTACTTTTCCGTTTATTTTTAAAGTGTCATATTTCTTTAAAAAGTTATTTAGTTTTTATATATATTCTTACATTTCACATGATCTTTAACTAGTTTATATATTTTGATTAAACGTGAAAATAATAAAATAGCAAAATCTTATAAATATTTTATAAGAATTTGGAAATTTATTGCATTTTTTGTTCATCAAAAAAAATTAAACAACACTTAAAAAATTGTAAGGTCCAATAACCAAACCTTTCACCGACTTTTTGCTAACAAGACGAGGGCTGCTTCTTCCTGCACCTCCATACCTTCTTCTCTCACCTCCATAGATTTTCGTATTTTCAAAAATGCCCCTCTGTAATATTCCGGATTAAGTCATTTTTCAAATTTGTAATTAGCTTCTGGATTATATAATCCGGAAGTCTTTTTTCAAATGCATGATTACTTTCTGGATTACATAATCCGGAAGTCTTTTTTAACTTCCGGATTATGTAATCCGGAAGTCTTTTTTTAAATGCGTTTTCGGATTACATAATCTGGAAGTTATTCTATGGGGGTGACACAAGAAGGATAAAAATGTATTTTCATGTTGTGTATGGAGGTGCCAGAAGAAGATATGGAGGTGCAGGAAGAAACAGTCCAAGACGAGACAAAGCATGGACCACAAAGCTGGCTCAAAATTTTACATACTAATATTTTCTGGGCTGTTTCTTTCTGCACCCTAACAAATTTCTTCTCTATCATTTTTTAAGAAGACTATTTTATCCCTTTTAAAAATAACTTTCAGATTATTCTTTCTGAAATATTTCCAAAACATATTTTTTGAAACACATTTTATTAATTCTGGATTTATCAATACAGAGGAAAGGATATTTCATAATGATTTTTATCTTCTGGATTTCCTATTATAGAAACACTCTTTGCTTACAGAACTCCTATTCTGGAAAAAAACTTTTTGCTTACCGAACTCCTATTCTGGAATCACCTAAATTTGTGAAAGGATAATTTCGGTATTTTAAATAATGTAGGGGATGCAGGAAGAAAAATGTAGTGGTGCAGGAAAAAAACTCCCTGTTTTCTGATGTCCAAAATGTTTGTCTGTGTGTGTCTCCCTGGGAGGAGGTGTCATAAGAGTTTGTGTTCAACTCATTTCTTTTGGGCTGTAGACAAATCATTCAGAGTATTTCTTTTACCACCTCCGCATCTTCTTCTTACACTTGTATATAGGTATAGAAATGTTTAAATTGTCCACATGTTAATCATTTCAAATTGCATCATCTACAAATCTATTTCAAATTGTATAATCCAAACTTAAAAATATATTCCTAAAAAGTTTATTCTAAATTATACAATTCAAAAATAAAACTTAAAAACATATTCTATATTTTCTAAAAATATATTTTGGATTAGAAAAATATATCCCAAATTATAAAATTCAGAAGGTATTTAAGATTACACAGTCTGAAAATACATTTTGGATGGTACAATCTCAAATATGTTTTCAATATTATATTTTAGATTGTACAATCTTAAATAAATTTTGAAAATTCAAAAATATATTCTAAATTATGTAATCTAAATCTGAAAAATATATTCCATATTACATATTAAAAAATCCAAAAATGTATTCTAATTACCTATACAAAATACATTTCATATTACACAAATCAAAAACTTAAACATGCATTATGGATTCGATAGTTTAGAATATATTTTCAAATGCAATCTAAAATACAACTATGAGTTACACAATTCAAATTGTATTTTCAAATTTCACTTGTTAAAGCATGATCATGTTAGATATTTTCAACACTCCAAGGAGACATTGGATCATTCATTCTAGCTATGCAACCCATTTCAAAGAATCTATACTGGTGTAGGCACGTACACATTATTTACCAACTCATGCTTTCTACACTTAAATTAATTCTCCCAATATATAACATGAAAATATTTTTGTATCAATATAATTTCCTTAAAACATTTTCTTGTTACTTGCAACCTTGTACTCGTCCTGACATAACACTTACATTCTCTCAGCTAGATGAATCAGAAGACAACCTTTCATGGAAAGCAATTGGATACTGTGGACCTGATCCAGAATTCAAAGCTCAGTTGAAGAACCACTTTTTAGAAGGAAAATCTAAGAGAGGAGAAGAGGATAAGGAAGATGAAGATGTTGAAGAGGTGATAGGACCCCTCTACAAAGGTCTTGTCCATCTGAATAACCCACGAGACATCACTGCAGATGCTCTAAGACGGATTGGATTCCCCGTATCTGTCATTCGTAGAAAGCATAAAGCTGCAGCAAACTTGTCTTCTCCTTCTTTGGTGATACAATGTGATGCTGTGGTGGTTGGTTCTGGCTCTGGGGGTGGAGTGATAGCTGGTGTTCTAGCAAAAGCTGGTTACAAAGTGTTGGTGTTGGAAAAGGGAGGGTATTTTGCTAGGAACAATCTTTCCCTTCTCGAAGGACAAACCATGGATCAAATGTACCTCAATGGTGGATTGGTTGCAAGTGATGACATGGGTATGTTCATACTATCAGGATCCACCGTTGGAGGAGGGTCAGCGATAAACTGGTCTGCCAGCATTAAAACCCCTCAGCATGTGCGCAAGGAATGGTGTGAGAAACATGGGCTAGAGTTGTTTGAAAGTGAATTGTATAGAGAAGCCTTGGATGCTGTGTGTGAGAAGATGGGAGTTCAATCTGATATTGGAGATGAAGGATTCAACAATGCTGTCCTGAGAAAAGGGTGTCAAGAAATGGGGTATCCTGTCAATACAATTCCTAGGAATTCTTCATCAGATCATTACTGTGGCTGGTGCTGCCTGGGTTGTAAGGATGGGAAGAAGAAGGGTACCTTAGAAACATGGTTGGTGGACTTGGTGAAATCTGGAAATGGAGCAATTCTTCCGGGTTGTGAGGCAATAAAAGTCTTGCACAAGAAAAAGGAAGGGAAGGATAGAAAGGTTGCACGTGGAGTGGCTTTTGAATTTGAATATAAAGGGATTAAAGACATTTGTGTGGTGGAGTCCAAGGTCACAATTGTAGCATGTGGAGCACTCTGCACTCCAGCATTGCTTAAAAGAAGTGGCTTAAGGAATCAGAACATTGGGAGGCATTTACATCTTCATCCAGTGACAATGGCTTGGGGCTACTTCCCGGATGAACCTGCTTCTGAGGTGTGGCCAGAGGCATATAAGAAGAGCTATGAAGGAGGGATAATGACAGCAATGTCCTCGGTTGTTGCAGAGTTTGAACAGTCTGGATATGGTGCAGTGATCCAAACACCTTCATTGCATCCAGGTATGTTCTCAATTGTCACACCATGGACTTCTGGAATCGATATAAGAGATAGAATGCGAAAATTTTCTAGAACAGCTCATATATTTGCACTAGCAAGGGATAAAGGATCAGGGACTGTGAAATCACCAAAGCATATCAGTTATAGATTGGCAGGTGTAGATGAAGAGAACTTGCAGAAAGGAATTGAAAAGGTGCTGAGAATTCTGGCGGCAGCTGGAGCTGAAGAAATTGGGACACATCATAATAAGGGAAGGACCTTAAATGTTAAGCAGGTGAGCTATCATGAATTTGAGAAATTTGTTAAGGAGGAAAGTTCAAGGCCACTGGCAGACCTTTCAACACCATTGTGCTCAGCACATCAGATGGGGAGTTGCAGGATGGGTTCTAATCCAAAGCAGTCAGTGGTGAATCAGACAGGAGAAACATGGGAAATGGAAGGCCTTTATTTGGCTGATACAAGTGTCTTTCCCACAGCTTTGGGAGTCAATCCAATGGTCACTGTTCAAGCTACCGCTTATTGCATAGCACAATCTGTTGTAGAAGTTCTCAGAAGGAAAAGAAGTTAATGAGGGGAAAAAAACCAGTGCTGCTTCTATAGCTCCAATGATACTGAATATTCATAGAATTGAGCAGAAAAAACCTTGTTCAAATAATTTGGTTAGAAAAGCCATGGCTGAAATTCTAACTTCATGGTTAGTTTTACATTTTGAGCATACATTTTACTATAATCTTAACTGCTGATCTTAAATCAACAGTTATTACTGTACTTTACCCTGTAAAGTGTTCCCACACTTTAGAGGAGTCACATCCTTTTACAAGGGCAATTCTATAAATCAGTAACAATACTCTAGTTCCAGACGATTTTCATGTCCTCAGATAACACTGAATATATTTTGACTCCTAAATACAAATAAAAGTGTAACAGCACAAAAGGGGAATCAGAAATTTTCTGACACCAATAACAACTCGGTCCATCATATCATTCATTTATAGCAAAGCTAATTGTTTTGTTCAAAGCCTGTTAAAAACATGAAAGACACATACAGAGAAAGCAAATCCCTCCAAAAGAGGCCAACTTTAATCTGCATGATATTTACAAACTCTCCAAGCAATATAATATATAAGAACAAGTGACAATATGACCATTGTCATAGAAATTGAATCTTTGCCATCACAACTTGAAAATAAAATTTAGGTTATGAAGGGTAATGTATCTACACGGAGTACGCAATAATTACTCTTAATTTACAGACACTGGCAGGAAGCTAGGAGCTGTCATCCTCAAGATATATAATCACTTTGCCAAAATTTTATCCTATAGTCCAGTCATACCTAAAAGCAACCCAGAATTATTGCAGTACAAAACCAACAACAGCCAGAAAAGTGAAGGCATGGTAGTGAGGGTCACATTCTCATCATAAATTGACTACATCAGAAACCCTTAATAGCATCTCTTTCACAAAATAGCATAAGCACTGCTCCTTGGTGAGAGGGAAGAGAATTACATAAAAAAGAAAGCAATCATCATCTCAACATTTAACATACAATGCACAATATTTTGCTCCCTGCTTAGACTAGTTAGTACAAATGTTGTCTTCACATAACATTTTCATTTGGTTTTATATGAAGGAAGTCTGATTCTCTATTATCTGTCATGGCAATCTGACATTATTCCTTGAGTGACATTGTGCCAGACACCTTACTAAAAAAATGGAGATGGCATCATGTAAGCACGTCACATTTAACAAGGCAAAGTTCCAAAACAAATGTTGATGTGAAGTGATATCAGCAGCTAACTAGGATAAGATATTCTTCTCTAGTTGTTACAGCTAAACCCCCAAAACCTCAATAATTTACTTATAAAATGCTAAACCCTTAAACACACTCTGATATGCAAGTTTATAATCTCCGAGTCAGCACTTTTGCAAAAATAAATAAACTAAAAAAGATCGTTAATTACCAACCAATCAACCAATAGCAAATCTCCATTTTTTACCTTCAAAATCACAATAAAGAAACATACAAGGTAAGCAATTCTAACTGGGCAGCACTCAGAAAAAGTATCCCTTTCTGTTTTTGGTGAGTGATGGGATTAGAGATTGGTGAGGGTCCACTATCACTGAAATTTGATGTGGCTCCTACAAATTAGAATGAAAGTAGTATCGTACCATTTGATAACTTGATACCCTTGCAATCGTCACGAAACAAAAAAGAAACTCATTTTGAGTTCGTTTTCTTCCTTTCTGGGAAGGTGCAAGAGGAAGCAAAGCACAGCGTGACCCAGATGAACATGGAAGGAAAAAAAGGCACAAATTAATATTCTCCCAGCACCCATATGCAATGTTTATTTAATATTTTAAAGGTAAGTCCCAAAAGCGAAGAAAGCTACAATTTTGAACTCTTGGAATCCACACGCAGTTTGAATTGGGAATAGGGGTTTCAATAATTAAACAATTCCAAATCGAATTTAAACGGAGCTCACGATGTGAAGAATAACATTAATACACCGTTGATTGATGATGATTCTTCTCTCACAAACCCACATGTCTTCGCAGGAATCGAATCCAGGCCTTTAATAGAGTGAATCTTTGAGGAAACGTCAAAGAAAGAGCCTTGAAACAGGAGAGGGTAATCAATGCCAATTACATTTACCAAAGGTAACAACTTTAGCACCTTAATTTTAATTAATTTTGCAACTCATGTCAATGTGGCCCCACACAACACCTCAAAGAGATAAGAAACTTCTATCTGACATTTGGGTTAAACGTGGGAAATGGGAATATAAACTTTCCTTTTCTCATGAAAAGTGGCATAAAGAGAACCCTCACCGCATAAACCGATTGAAGAGAAGAGAAGCTTACCTATGAAAGTGGCAAGTAATTATATAGTACTTAATTTGGAGGGAGGGCAATTATGTGTGTATACTTGTTAATACAGATAAAGAAGAGAAAAATAGGAAACTTCTTTACTAGTCCTTAACATCATTGAGAAAAAATTGAGCATTCTAGACAGATAATTGTTGTTTATATGCTATATTAAAATTTTGTGCAGTTTATGTGACCAATTTGGGCTTATTCTTGGTGTCTATCTGTATCCTGGTAAAAAGCCATTTCAGCAAGCGGTTGACTAACTAGAAAACAAATGGAAAAGGTTTAGCTGGTTTTTCCCAATTCAGGATATATGCAGTTAGGAATGGTATCTCCTTCAAAACAATGATAGACACATTGGGAAGGAAGTCTCAACAACTACAAAGGAAGCGACTCAAAGAAGATGGGGATGACCAACACATTCAAGCCACCAAGTCATCTTTCTATTTGAGTAGCTTCCAAGAGTTATTCCCTATTCTCTTCTCTGGTGTCTTCACAGAATCAACCAACCCACCATGGTGGAAAGTCCTTCTAAATTCAAATTCACATTCATCTTCTTCATCATCATCTCCCTCTCTCTTGGCTTAGTTTCATTCTCCTTGTGCTTGGTCTCTGAGATTAAGAGGAACAAGGTGTGTAATGTGCTCCTGTTCCTGTCCTTGTGCCGTTATATGAGTTTTTGCTTCTTTTTTTCTGAAATTGGTTCTGAATTCTGATGCTTTGTTTTGTAGAAGGGGGATCTCAGATGGAATGGGAAACTATGTCATTTACCAACAAGTCCTGCATTTGGATTGGGTATTGCATCATTGGTCTGTTTGGCTTTGGTCCAGAGCATTGGGAATTCTATATTGTTCAAGAATTGTTGTTTGGGAGAGAAAAGAAACGCAAGGTTTAAGATACCTATTGTTGCAAGGATTCTGCTTTTGATCTCTTGGTAAGTTCATAATCTTTTTCATATCTGTTCTTAGTTGTTAGCACATCACATTCAACAATCATAGATTAAGGAAACAACACAGTTTGTTTGCTTGATTATTGGCTTGTGCATTGTCATCATTTACCTGTTAGAATGAACATATTTGCTCTAGAAATAAAGTTTGATTGTTGTAACCACTTTATAGAAAGTGGACACATCACCATCCAATCTAGTTGTCAAACCAAATTTTCATTCTTCAGGTTTGTATTGATTTCAACAACAAAATAAAGACTATATCATTTTCAGAAACTGTGTGTGCCATGTGGTTTTCCATTATTGACCACAGCTTGGCAAGTTGAATCATTTTCAGTGTGAAGACTGCATAGCTAGAAAACCTATAAACATAGAATCTTGTAGATATATAGATCTGTTAGAATCCTACAGAGATGGTAACTCTCAATATTAGGTATTGAAAAAATAATAGCAAATGATTGAGAATTATACCTTTTTTTCCTTTGAAACAAGACAAATACAAGTCTAACATTGGTATGGATTATGTTTGGCAGCGTTGGCTTTGGAACTGCAGTTATTTTATTAATTGCTGCCACAAGCATGAGCAAAAGGCAAGCATATGGAGAAGGTTGGTTGAATGGTGAATGCTACCTTGTCAAAAAAGGGACTTATGCTGGTTTATCCTTATTGATTTTAGTTACAGTAGGATCATTAATTGGTTCAGCTTTGTTAACAATGAAGACCAATAAGGCAGATCAGGGTCACAAAATACACAGCACAAACGGGTGATACTAGGGATTAAAGAATTTGTACATGGAAACCATATAGAGTAAAATGCAGAGTGGGAGTTTTGGTGCAAACCAAGAAGCTATGAAATGGATTGAGGATCATCAAGTACTGTAGAAAGAAGGGTCAAAGTAATAGTGATCTTTAGAAGTGAGAGAAAGATGGTGGAGGCAACAAAAAATGTTAAAATTGTTTGTAAAATGTTCCGAGGAATAACTACATTTGTTTTTTGGAATTACATGATACGAAAGAGACATATATTTTGTGTACATTCTCCCCGAGGTAGAAACTGCCTCATACAGGAACTCATTTTGGATCCCACCTGCATACTTAATGATTGCTTTCTAGATATACTTTTCATCTGCTTAGTTGTTGCCATCGTTTTATTTAATTTTAAACCATTTATACCAGTTGTAGGCATCATGTTCTATCAATTTTAAACAAAGTCGCATGCCACCTAAGGAATGATAATTTTGCCCCAAAAAATCTATATGCAAATTCTTCCACCGTATCATTTTTTAAATTGCTCTCTATTCTCTATATTTCAGATTTCAAAATCTAAAATTCAAAAAATATAATTCTAAAATCATAATCTCGTTTTGGAAAAAAAAAATCAAAATTTTTCAAAAAATATATTACGGAAAAACAAATTCAAAATATATTTCAGAAAGAACTCATAAATGTGTGCTAAAAAACTAAATCTAAAAATATATTCTAAAATAGAAATTCCAGAAATATTTTTTTATCCATCATTCTTTCATTTAAGGTATTTTTATTATTTTGCATAAGTATTTTTATTATTTTAATGATAAAGATGTAGGTTCAAATTAATATAGTGCATTTCCCATAAAGTTTCTTCCTAAAATTGTATAGTCTATTTATGTATCGTTTTTGTTAACATATTAATTTTGTTTAGTCTCTCATATTTTCTTTCTTTTTCCATTTTTAATAATATTTTATGACATATGATTATAGTTACTTGAAGTTTCAATCTTGATGAGATGTCATGTTACATAATAATACATAACATGAAAATTTTATATAAAAAAACAATAAAATCACAAATTCACAGTCCAAAAATAATTGTGAAAGCTTTTTATATAAATTTAAAAAATTAACTAATACATAATCTCCCATAAATTAAGAATCAAGATTAATAACAAGTTAAATACATCTTCTTAACTCTTCCAAGACTTTTTTAAAATCTTAACAGAACTATTAACTCCCCTCAAAATGATCCAAATACTCAGAATTTAAGAGACACATAAGTTTATAGTCAAATTCTCAATTCTATAGTTGGGCGTGCAGAACAAGGAATTTCTTGGTCTATCTTTTTTATTTCAGAATTACATTTTTTGATGATGAGGCCGCAGCGTTGAAACTGGTTTTGATTTTTCAGAACACTGAACATCAAAATTCAAAGCAGACACGTGCTACGTTGCTCATTTTCAAACAAAGTTGAACAGAGAAAATTGTCGCAAACTTGTCATAACAAACAAAATGACATTATCAATGTTATTTCAACAACTCATTTCCACACATCTCACATTCTCTCCATAAATTTAAAGAATGCTACAATTTTCATTAGTTTTTACCCAACTTTATATTTTTTTTTAAATTATACAATTGGATAATTCGTTCTCGTAAAAGTAATTTTCAAATAAAGAAATCATGTCTGTAAACATTATTATGTTCTGATCATAATTTTTATTTTTAATTAAAAGTTGTGCTTCCATGTACCAATTGTAATTTTGTTTTCACATTTATACTCCTCGTTCTTTGAAGCGATTTTTCTAAACTTTTCTTTTATTATATTATTTTTTTAGTCATGTATACAGACGTACTTCAAAAGAAGATATTTTTAAAAAAAAAATTTTGTATGAAGTGGTGCTTGCATAGGCATTTTTCTATTATTTTTAATTGAAGTCGTCGACTACTGTTTTTTTTTCATTTTTTTATGTTTTTTATTTGATAGATAATGTAATTAATTAATTATTTAGGGTTTAAGGTAATGAATTATTTGAAGTTTATAGATAATGTAATTATTTTATTATTTCGTAATTGGTATTTTGGAGAATTTATCATTTTAATTGTAAACAGAGAGATCTAGAATAAGTTGTTTAAAGTTTAGTTAATTTAATTGAATGTAATTTCTAAAAATTTAAAGCAGTGTCACTAAATTATGGATAATGTAATTAATTATTTTTGTTTGATAATTGGTATTTTGAAGAATTTATGAAATATTTAGTTGAGTGAATTAATTAATGAAATTGGTTATGTGAATAGAATGTAATTAGTGTCACTAAATTATATGTTATCATTAAAGGGAGAAATTATGGAATGAATTATTTATCATTCTCTATATGGAAAATTTTTTCAATTGTGACTTCCGTTGCAACAATAAAACAAATTATTATTTTGACATAGTTTATCTATTTCGTTATGAATCCAAGTGGTTGTTAGTCTTCCTAACTATTTACGACACATGTGCGAGTCATTGATGAATTCTGGACCTGTATATATTAACCAATAATCTTCATTTTGAATTGGATGAAATTAAACTTTGTAAGTCTTTTATATGTTAGATAGACGGTAAACTATATCAACATATGTGGAATGATTGACATGAATGACAATTTGTGTGACAATATATGTAATGGTTTATCCAACGTACTATCAAGTACATTACACCTCAACAAACATTTATGTTAGATGTTAGATGACGATGTAAGTTCATCTTCTATTTTTATTAAACGTATATTTCTTAATAACAATCAACTAACTATTATTTTTCCAACAATATGACACACAACCCTGAACAAGCACAACCCCAACCACAATATCAACATATTGGATCTTCTTCTACTGCTCCACAATTTCAACTATAATATGTTGATGGTTTTAATTTCCAATCACCTCATGTTCAGATACATTGGTAACCTTATGTGCCTAGTCCATCATCTTAACAAGAAGTTCCTTTTATATTTATCATGTTTCCATCTTAATCAAATTTTTGGTCCACTCCATCACTATTGGCATACAATCAAATACCATATATGGATAGTTATCTACAAATCATGTCTTCACAAATGTTTGATAATGCAAGTGAGAACAACGAAAACGAACATGATGACAATGAAGATGAAGCACAAGTTGCACCACCATCTCAACCATCAACCGAACATGGAACACAAAGAAGACCCAGGAAACAATGTAGAAAACCACCTTATTGATTCTCATAAATAAATTTGTGTATTGTTTTTATTAAAGATATTTGACTTATTAATTTCTATTCATCTTATTTTATTTGTAATATATAACTTAATGGCATTGATTTAAATTGTACAAAGTCACATTTAACTATGACTAATTTACAATAATAAATTATCAAACATAAGGAACTTCATTAATTAATTAAATTAACTAAATATTTGTTTACCTTACATTGATAAATTATCCAAATTACATTCATTTACAAATAATTAAATTTTTTTAAAAAATAAAAACATGCAATTACAAATAATTGATAACATTGTTTAGAAAATTAAAACAAAAAATATCAAAAAAAATAGAAGCATGACTTCGACCATAAAAAATAAAAAAACTCATCTCTACAAACACGATTTCATTAAAAAAAAAAAATCATCTTTTAGAAGAATGAGTTCTATACACAAGTGAAAAAAAAAAGTAATTGGAAAAAAAAAACTTAAAAAAACGTGCATCAAATACTCGTGCATGAAAGCAGGATTTCTAATTTAAGAGAGAATTATGATCAAAACAGAAGTGATACCTATGAGGCTCGAACATTTCTCTTAAATGGACGTATCCGTGTCGGACATACGTATCGGTGTCGACACTCGGAGAACACTTATCGGTGAAGTGTTCAATTCAAAAAATATTTGTTGGGTTTTTTAAAATTCTAGCACAGTTTTAATACAATTTTAAAATGCATAAATACAATAATTTTCTAAAAACTCAAATTTATTGTATAAATTTTTATTATAATTATAAAAATAAGGAACAAATTCTTTTGAACCAGTCATGAAAAATATCTTCCTGCTCCCAAAAGAATCTGAAACATACTTTTACACATAGATTTTTATTTTCAATTTATATAATTCAAAATTATATATTATATAGATTTGTGTCCCCGTGTCCTACATTTTAGAAATTATATGTATCTCCTCCTACATTTTAAAAATTATATGCATCTCCGTGTTCGTATCTGTATCGTGTCAATGTCCGTATCTGTGCTACATAGCTTACAAGTACAACTTCATTTGAAAATTGATTTTTCAAACACGAGTTACCCAATTGTGTATTTTTTTTTTATTTTAGTAAAAACTAATGAAAATTGCACCATTTATGTAATTTCTCCATTCCCTGGATCACACCTCCATTGGTCCCCTACCTTCTCCATTTTCATCATCAACACCCAACCCTATTAGGTGATTGAGAAACGTAATAATAATGCTACAAAATAACATTAATCCATGATTAAAACAATGGCATCTAAAGATATCGGCAACATAGAAAGATGGTCCAGCCACTACACGCTAGAAAACAAATTAACTTCATAAAACGTCTTCTTTTGATTCCCATATTATTACAAAAGCAATATCACCATGGGATATAATATATATATATATATCGTAATGTAAAAAAGATTTATCAGCATTTTAAAAGTTATCATTAGCATAAAGCTTATCATCCATAAAAGTCACTAGGACTCGCTAACAACGACTATGTATGCCCCAAAAGATGTTAATTTTTAATAGAGGGGCAAGGGAGAGAAAAATGATTCACTGTAAGAGTAAGAGTTCCTCTGGCTACTGATTGGTATATAGAATTATGGACAGCAATTACTTTTGAAACGTCAAACGCCATCTCATGAGCAAAAAATATGAAAATGGCGGTCATTTCTAGGTTTGATATTCCAATAACCTCCATCTGTGAAAGTTCCAAAAGCATGTTAACATCATTAACATAAAGACAAAGATCACACAACAAACATAGGCAAAATTGGCGGGGAGCTTTGGAAAACAGGAGATGAACAGAAAATCCTGATACCACTAGAGAGGAAAGTTTGGACCACGCCCTCTCCCACCATAGCCATAACCCCTTCCTCCCCAATTATATGAGCCCCTGAAATTCTCACCCCGTCCAGCACCATAACTGAAATTATGCCTCTGCTGGAAATTGCCAAATGTCTGAAAAGGAAATGGATAAACAATACATCAAAATTACATTGTAGTTTACGGATAATTTCATATCCAGAAATTACAGTTCTTAATGTGTTTCTGACCTCGGTATCCTGTTTCATTCTCTCAGAGAAACGATTTTGTCCGTTCCTTGATCCACGGGTCAAAGAGTTACATGAAATTGTGTCAAAAAAGTCATCTTTCTTGTATGCTGACTGCAAGGAAAGGCAAGAATAAAAGATTTGTTCAAGCTCAAACAAAATTTGCTTTACGGTATGCCAAAAAACCACATGCTCTACAACTTCCGTGTTTACTCCATCCATTTCAAAAGGGAAAGAAATTCTTATTCTTATCAAAGGAAAACATTCTGAGTCCTACCTTATGGTTTGGTACCATCCCATAATATTCCCTGTCACCCAAATTGAGAGAAGTATTATCCTGTACTCCCTCTATATTTGTGGTTGCCTTTCCAAGAGAGCCCCATACTTCATCCTTTCTGAACTTTTCATTCATGGCCTCAAAATCAAACTCTTCAGTGAATTGTGGAGCTGTGTATTGAGGCTGCAAAAATCAACTACACGTGATTTACATGTATATAATATATATATATATATATATATATATATATATATATATATATATATATATATATATATATATATATATATCTAAAAAAGAGAGATAACACATAAACATATAGTAGATAGAGAGTGGGTATATATATATATATAT
>Ga0123342_1006428_pt1 | contig 16291 bp, 14 predicted proteins | sample Turbeawhitnodule_FD_89960 | JGI IMG/M metagenome (GOLD analysis project Ga0123342, IMG submission 89960) | Root nodule microbial communities of legume samples collected from Mexico - Turtle bean Mexico white nodule | ecosystem: Host-associated > Plants > Roots > Nodule | place: Mexico: Nepantla... | reverse complement strand
GTTATTCAAATAACCGCATTTGTAAATGGAAGCTCTTGATTTACAAATGCGGTTATTTAAATAACCGCATTTGTAAATCAAAATAATTTCAAAAATGCCACCGCGTTTTTTACGAATGCGTTTCGCTGAACCGCATTAAATAAAGAGCGTTCTTTTCTTATTTTTGTACTAGTGATTACAAAATCTTGCTCTATTAAGCGATTTATTTTATTATTGACAAACTCATGCTTTGTGTTATGCATAGTGAGTGTGAGGAAAATGTTAAATATATATATATATATATATATATATATATTTTATTTTAAAGCAGTTTAGTCTTTATGCTTTGTCATGTTTATACATTTACATTTTTATTATCTCTTGTATTTTTAGACTCTCTACTTAAGTTAATATTGGAAATCTTATTTATTTTTCTTTTTATGTGCTCATCCTTTGTTTTATTGTTAACACTTTGATAGGTCATAAATATAAATATTTTAACCTGTAACTATTATTGTACATTCTTATTAAAAAAAATTAGCTTTGGTCAACAAAATTTAAGGAAAAACATATAGATTCATGCATTAAGGTCTATTATTACAAAGGCTATTGAAAATGTTAGGCGTAAAAAGGAACCAATTCAAAATATTTATATTAAATTTCAATCCTTTAATTAAGAGTTTTATTAATATAATATATTTCTATTGTACATTTGGATTTAAAATAATAAAAATAATAATAATAAAATTATGAAACTGAGTAAAACCAATTTTGTGTCATAAAAGTAAGATGTGAATAATTGAAAAAAAATATATATCACTATAAGAAAATCATCAAATTACAACTAATTATAGAGACAAAAAATGGTAGTTATTATTGGACTAAATTAAAAATCATTTGAGACTAAAAAAATTATTGATATAAAAAGTAGTTTTTATTATTAATAACAATTTGTAAAATAATTTTTAAATTAATATATAACAATTAGCTACTAAGATTTAGTTGCTAATATTTTAGATTTTAAATTAGTCTTTAAAAGATTAATTGAGATCAATTTAAAATATAAAATATTAGTAGCTAAAATTTTGGTATCTAATATACCAATTTAAAAATTATTTTATAAATTTTTATTAATAATATAAATAATTTATATATAAATAATTTTTTAATCTCTAAAATAATATTTAATTTAATTAATATAGTAACTAATTATTTTTATTTTTAAATTTAATTATTATTTATTGGATATACCTATGCTTATTCCTGTGTAGTGAATTGGTTCAAAAGGTCAAAATTTTCTACCTTACATTTAATAACCACGTTCATTCCTTTGACTATAACTAGTCGTCCTTTCACTATAACCATGTTAGACCATTCATTTTATGAACTTCATGTATCTCAAATTGTAACTTTTCATCGGAGAGAAATAAAAAAAAAAAAAAAAATAAAAAAAAATATATATATATATATATATATATATATATATATATATATATATATATATATTCTAGGCGAGTGTATTCTCGTATTATAAGAGATAAAGTGCAATTACTTTCTCTGTATATTTAGAGAGATATTGTAATTTCAATTTCACTTAATGAAAATATTTTTTTGAATTTGTTTTTGCAATTTTTCCCTTTTCGGATTTTCCACGCAAAACTATTGTGTATCAAATTTTATTTTCTTATTTATAATTTTAGATTTTACATGTTATCTTGGTACTTTGATATCCAACAAAAATCAACTAGTGACACTTGATTTTTCAAGTTTTGTTTCCTTCAATTACTGTTTTGGATTAGCCCAAGTTATAACAAAACTGATGACATCTACAGTTTCTCAATAAGCTATGGGAGGCCTACTTCCTCAAGGGCAATAATAATGCAAGACTCTTTCAAATTTAAGGGAGCCCTATTTCTTCCATGGCAATAAATAATCAAGAGTAAGATGAATCAAGGAGAAATAGGAAGAAGGTACTAATTTCCAAGTAGAAGAGCATACAAAATTTCATTCCAAGAATCAGGAACACCAGCCAAACACCAGTGACTGCAGTCATCAAAAGAAGTGCCACGCCCTGTGTAGATAGAGGGGTGACCATCCCTTCGCAGTTGTGTGAGCATAGTGATGTCTAGCAATTCTACAGCCTTTTCCATGTTACTTATAACTGTCTTCACAATGTCCACACCAGGATATGCTGCCATTGATCCTTCCTCTGGTTGAGTTTGCCTCAGGCAACCCTTTTTGCTGTGATGATCCAAATGAGTAAGTGCATGAATACAAATTTATAGTTACTACTAATCAAAATTACATTTGGGGTAGTGATTTCATACTCATTTAAAAGATGTCCACAATAGTTAGAAGAATGGCATGCATGAAAATTTTGCTAGCACTTATTTTCTTAACTAGATTTTTGGTCAAGTTATGGATTGATCTATTGGTAGAGTCGAAGTAAAATTGATAAAGGATTGGACAATTTTCACTTGATAAGCTAGTAATGGCTGAGATTGAGTTAAGCCAAGCTTAAATTCAAAGTTATACAAGTGAAATCACCACTCAAGAAACTTACTCAACATGGGAAGCAGCAATGCCCTGAAACAAAACTCTAGTCTTTGAAGGGTCAATGTTAGAATCAACCCATTTAGCCCAAGTTGTTAGCCCAATCTTGAAAGCTTCCATGTGATCCATGTCCTTGATTAGTTCACTCCCTACTTGAAAGTAATCCCGCCTACAAAACATTAAAGTGAAGTCATTAGCTCCTCTCACAAAACACCAAAAAGGTAGCTCAAATCAAAGGTTTTATTACGCTTGAGAGTGTCCTGTGTGAGTCCACCAATGGTAAGAATTGAAAATCAAAACATCAACTCCTTTCCACTGGTCCCCAGAGCTAATGGTGTCCAACTTCAAAATCCTGCCTTTTTCTTTATCAATAACCAAATCCACGAGGAACCCATTTTTCAACCACATGATTGAGGCTTTATATTCCTACAATGCCCCAAAAATTGAACCAAATTATTACCCAATCAAACAACTACAAAGGTTCAACACTTTCCTGTAGTGAAAATGTATACAGAAAAAAGAGCACTACCGGAAATGAAAACACAGAAAGTTGCTGTGTTTGACTTGTTGAAGTGTAGGTTGAGTTTGGGACTGCAATGTGAAGCAAACAAGTGAGTGACTGCCACATGTTGTTACTTATGGAGTCCCCCACAAACATTATCTTCTTTCCTGTGTTTTTCTCCAAGAACTTCTTACCATCAAACCTGTTCACCAATGACACCATTTGGGGAGGGAAGAAAAAAATTCAAATTTTGAACTTCAAGATGCCAGCTTGCAAGTCAGAAAGAAAAAATGCTGCCATTCAAAATGTATGGTAAACTTTGGACATTAAATGTTTAATGCAACTCAACATTAAAAAGTTTGAACTCACAACTACAAATTAAACTAAAACAATTTGATGAATGAGAACCCCAAACTACTAACAAAACTAAAACAAATTGATATAAAACAAAGGTAGAGTTAAGCATCACATTACCTTGGAAGGTCACAACCAGAGGGCTTCCATCTATACTTGAGATACTCCTCATCTGTTCTGCCATTTCTTAAGCAATCAAATCCTTGGCCAATGAAAGGACAGTCCCTTGAAGCATCATAGAGAGGGTGGAAAGAGGGTTCATCAATGACCCATTTTCCCTCTGAAAAATCACATCCTTGGTATGGTACTGCCCATACAAAAGCTGAGGCTAGTACCAGAGGACACAACCACAATGAGAACACCATTTCAAATTGCACACAATGTGTTGAGAGCGCGTGAATGTTAATATATAAATAAAATAAAAACATGTGGGGTTGGTCCTATGGGCATATCTAGGCGTAGCTTTAATGAAAGTAATGCAGAGACAAACTATTTCTGTATATAGTTGCTGCATCAAATAAAAGTTAATGTTGGCCTTTAATTTGATCACGTGATGTGATTTACGTTTAATTTCTCTAAAGAAAAGGGTGCTACTTATTGTTGAAAGTACTCGTTTATTTATCAATGTCAAAGTTCTATATTATTATTATTATTATCTGTGTGGAAAGTTTCGGTTTCCCAAATCTGGGTTAATCATAATTGCTAAATTTAATAATCTGTCGAATCACCTCTTCGTTATTAACTCTCTGTCTTTATAACAGTAGTTCATTTTTTTTTCAGAGAAATAGCACAGTGCCGTTTTTTTGTTTAAATACCATACCGTGTGTTTTATATACACAAATATTATGAAAGTTCAAAATTGGGTCATCGGATACTCCAATTTTGGACGTGAAAAGAAGGAAGAATTGGTAGAAAAATCAATTACAATTCGGTTTTCTGAAAATCAAATTTTTATTTTTATTTTCCTTTTAGATTTAAAAGTAAAAGAAGAGGAAAAATTAATAAAGGAAAAGAAACAATGATAGTTTTAAAATTAAATAATTTGATAAATAAATATTTTAAATAAAAGTGTAGAGTATAAAAGAATTTAATTGAGAAAGGTAATTAAAATTGAGAAAGGTAATGATATTAAGTAATGATAGAATATTTTAGAGAGAAAAATAAATTAAAGAACAACAATTTATAAAAGGAAATTTAGTAAAAAAATTAATTTAGAATTAATATAAAAATTAATAATTTATAAAAGTAATTATTTTAAGAATAATTAATTGGAAGAATAAAAATGTTGAAAAAGTATTTCTTTTTAGAAAATTGAATATATTTAGAAGTTCTTATATAGTATTATATTGAATTAAATAATTGGAAGAATAAAAATGTTGAAAAAGTATTTCTTTTTAGAAAATTGAATATATTTAGAAGTACTTATATAGTATTATATTGAATTAAATAATTGGAAGAATAAAAATGTTGAAAAAGTATTTCTTTTTAGAAAATTGAATATATTTAGAAGTACTTATATAGTATTACATTGAATTAAAAAAATATAATATTAATACGTGTTTATTTATAATTAAATTTCAAATAATGTAAAAAGTGCAAAATATAAATTATTTGTGTACTAATCGGACGTGTTTGGGTCCTCGACCTAAGCACTTCAAAGTAGTAAGCTAGCTCGGTTGGACATGTTATGTGCGAAATACACAGTTCGGCTTGGGGTAATCTACACGAAAAAGATAATTAGAGTAAAAATAACAGAAGGAGTAGCTGAATTAGTAAAAGTGTATATATATTTTAAATACAAATAAAAGCTGCTAGGAATGATGTGGCATTGCACCCGAAAATAAAGGTGCCCGTTAACAGAATGTTCTTACTGTTGAAATTATATTCTTGGTGTTGAGATTATATTCTTGTTATTGAAACAATATTCTGGTTGATGAAAATCGTTGAAAGAATGTTTATAAAAGGGGATTAAGACCCCGAGTAAAGGTAAGCTTTTCTGAACCCTAGACTGATAAGGATTTATAGTTTGAATTCTCTCACTGACTTGATCGTCGAAGTGTGATCAACAGGTGGAGCCCCCTTCGTCATAAAGCGTGTTTAGCTCGGTTCAACACCCAAGAAAAACCGCTTCAGCCTGGAGCTCATTTCCATGTTCAACCGAGGTCAGCCGATGAGAACATTTGGCGCCCATCGTGAGGCCCGATAAAACCTGATCCAACCCACGACTGAGCATTCCACGTAATGAGAAACACGAGTCAAGGACCGTTGGGATCTTAAAGAAGCACGACCCCCGCCTTGCAGCAAATTATGGAGACCATGAGGGCTCTCTAGGAGGCAAACGAAGAATATCGACGTGAGCATGAGTGAATTCGGGAAAAGCCAAGGTCGAGTAAGAACGACTACAAGCAGAGGCTCGAGCTGACCAAGAGCGCCTTCGAGAGGAAACGCGGTTGAGTCAAGCTCACCTTATGGCAGTGAGGCATCTCGAATAACTATGGAGGAGCACGCGCAAGCCATTGAGGAATTGCGCAAGACCAACGAGGAGCTACAGAGGAGCTTGCACCAATAGGGTCGACGTCCCACCCGGGAACGTTCCCCAGACTTGTCATCAAGAGATGGCCCCAAGCCATTCTCTCAGCAAATCATGGAAGAGCCTGTGCCGCCCCATTATATCACACCCAAGATCGCTTTTTTCTCTAGGGTGGAAGACCCTGAGAACCATCTAAAGGCGTTTAGGTCTCAAAAGATCATCTCTAGGGGGTAGGACACAATCCGATGTAAGATGCTCATGGGTACCTTCACGGGAACAGCTCTGCAATGGTTTAGTGGAATCCCGGATGGTCACATTACCTCTTTCCCTCAGTTCTCTAGAATGTTAAAGGAACAATTCTCGGCTAATAAGGTTAACCCTCCACAATTGTATGATCTTTTCAATGTCAAACAGAGGGAAGGGGAGTTTCTTAAAGAATACTTGAATAGATTATGCATTGTCTCAATAAGACTTCAAACTCAGGATGAAGAGATGGTGGTCGCTGCTTTCATGCAAGGGATGATAGCAAGCGCGTTCAGTGTTTCAGTAATCAGGAATCCTGCAGAGACATTAGTCGAGGTGCGTGAACGAGCTACAACCCATATCGAGGCCGAGGAAGTCGTGCTCAGGAAAAACGACAACTCATGTTTGAAACAACCTAAGTACAAGGAGAATAGCCGAGATCGTTCTATCAGGAGTGTTGAAGTATCCATCGAGAAAAGAGCGAACCAGAGGTATGTCCTGTATGTCGCCAAAAAGGATGAACCTAAGGCAAAGGCCAAGGAAGAGACAACAATCAGACCTAAATTTCGGGTATCTTGCAATGAACTCGTAGGCATGCCCAAGGTGTCGGACAAATTGAAGTTTCGCCAAATGATGGAAACCAAGCCAACAAGGAGATACCCAAGGATGCTAATTTACACAATGAGAAATCATCTCAAAGTGGAGACCTCACTAGAGGGAGAATTGGACAAAGACCAGAGCATCTAAAGTTCTTCCTGCTGGTCTTCTTAATGATTAGAATATGTTATACATAATTTTGGCTCACTTGAGGAGTATAAATAGTAGAATAAGCAAGAGTAGGTCCATATAGCATAAATATGAGGTGAAGTTATAAAATTGGGCCTATGAGAAGTCCATTAGGGAAGGAAGGAAACCCTAGCTTTTAAAAGGCTAAGGAAGGGGCGACATTGACCAAAAGTCCAACCCTAGGCCGCCCCCTTTCATGGACATTCCTAGCCCTCTCCCTTCTTATTCTCCAAGGCTCCTCTTCTTATAAATAGGAGGTCTCCCTCATTGTATTTACAAGTTGAATTGAATAGAAGAAAAGTTACTCTGCACAATTTGTGTGTGATGCAAGTGAGGCTTGTTCCTCTTAGTCTTTAGTCTTATCTTGTGAGAATTTGAGACCTCTCAAGTGGCGGCTTCCAACACTTATCTTGGAGTAAATTCATCCTCCAAGTGGTGTGCTCATCATCTCAAGTCCATTCTCATAAGCTTCCTTATTCCTTCATCTTTTCCTTCCATTGTCATTCCATTTAATTCATAAATATGTTCTTCTTTTGGTTTCCTTTTGTCATTCGATTATTGTCTTTGTAATTGCTTTCCATGCTTAATTCCACACCTTATCTTGGCATCATTGTCACTTTATAATTGTCTTTTTCCTTTTGCCTTTGGAAATGAACCTTCACATCTACTTAACCACTTGGTTAAGTTAATATCCAGTGGGGATTTTCCTTAAGTTTCACTCATAATTGCCTAAAAATATCAATTCTAAAAGTAAAGTGTCACCTAAATAAAAACTCTTAAAATCAACTCACATCACCAAAAGAAAAACTGATTTTTAGGGTCACAAAGGGATATTTGGTGTGATTTTCACCGATCTTGTGGACATGGAATTGAGCGATGCATCGCCCTAAGTTACCAGTTGGCAAACTTAGTCAAAGAGGGTTTCTTGACAGAATATCTCAAGGTCGGCTAAGAAGGGTCAAAGGCGGAAACCACATCATTGGAGCAAAAGCACAAAGCTCCAGTCATTGGAGAGTTAAGCACCATCGCAGGAGGATTCTCTGGAGGGGGTAGCTCAGTCTTTAAGCGTAAACGTTATGCTCGAGCGGTAATGTCTCTCGGTACAAGGGAGCTCAAATAATCCACCGAGCTTTCCCTTTGTTTCATAAGGGCCAACTTGGAGGATATGTTTCCCCATGAAGACAATCCAGTGGTGATATCTATTATCACTGTAGGACGTAAGGAGCACAAAGTCCTAACTGATCAAGGGAGCTTAGCAGATGTAATGTTCTAGGGATTTTTTTACCAGTTTATAGATATCCCCTAACCAATTAAGGCCATATGATGGTTGTCTAGTTCGTTTCCCAAGCGACCAGGTGGAGGTGCGAGGATACGCGTCAACGTGTTTTCTACATACAACCTGCTCCTGGGCCGACCTTCCTAATAGGTTAGGTGCAGTGGCCTCAACCACCCACATGAAGATGAAGTTGCCTTTGGTTGAAGGGAAGGTGATTACGATAAAGGCCGATCAAAAGATGGCATGAAAGTGCTACGAGAGCGGTTTGAAAAATCGTAGGGGAACCTACATAGTCACCATCCAAGAAGGATAGCCATGATGGATAGTAGAGGCAGACATCCGCTATGACAGACGACCTGGGCCTGCTGGAGAGGTTCAGGAGAGGGAGATAAAGGGGAAGAAATTCAAGCTCGGCACCTCGTTGGGCAAAGAGTTAGAGGATAAAATAGTCGACGTCATCTCGAAGAATATGAACGCTTTCGCATGGTCGTCTGCAAACATGCCTGGAATAGATCCAGATTTTTTATGCCACCGGCTTACCATGGATGAAAAGGTCAAGCCCGTGGTCCAGAGACAAAAGAAATTCAATGAAGAAAAATGTCTCGTCATCCGAGAAGAAACTCAGAAACTTTTCGTTGTTGGCCACATAAGGGAGATCCAATACCCCGAGTGGTTGGCGAATGTCGTATTGGTGAAGAAGGAAAATGGGAAGTGGAGGATGTGTGTTGACTTCACCGATTTAAATAAGGCTTGTCTTAAGGATTCTTACCCTCTACCGGGCATAGACTCCTTGGTAAACAGCGTCTCAGAAGATCGTCTGTTAAGTTTTTTAGATGCATTGTCGGGGTACAATCAGATTCGTATGCACCCGAAGGACGAGAGTAAGACAAATTTTATGGTTGAGGTCGCTAGTTACTGCTACAAGGTCATGCCCTTTGACCTAAAAAATGCTGGAGCGACCTATCAAAGGCTCATGGACCAGATCTTTTCACCTATGCTCGGACGCAACGTTCAAGCATATCTGGATGACATGGTCGTCACGTCAGAAAGGGAAGACCAGCATGTTGTCGACCGAGAAGAATTATTTGTCGCTATAGCAAGGTAAAATCTAAAGCTTAATCCTAATAAATGCACGTTTGGAGTAGAAGCTGAGGAATTTCTTGGATTCCTGCTAACCGAAAGAGGTATAGAGGCGAACCTCGACAAATGCGCAACAATTATAAAGATGAAAAGCCCAGGTAATGTGAAAGAAGTGCAACAGCTAACTGGGCGCATGGTCGCCCTGTCTCGTTTCTAGATCAGGAAAAGATCTGTATGCCAATTTATTTCATAAGCAAGTGATGCAGGGACCAGAGACTTGGTATCAAGCTTTTGAGAAAGTTGCTCTAGCTGTGGTGTTCACAGCTCGGCGACTGCAGCATTATTTTTAAAGCTTCATTGTGGTTGCAATGACCAACTTGCCCATCTGTAAGGTCTTCCAAACGCCCGATATTGTAGGTTGGATGGTCCGTTGGGCGGTTGAGTTGTCCAAGTTCGACATACAGTATGAACCACGAGGGTCAATTAAAGACCAAGTATACACAAACATTATGGTAGAGCTTTCATCCAAGGACTCCCAGCTCGATCCTAACAATTTCCAATGTGTCATTTCGGTTGATTGGTCCTCCAACCAACAAGGGAGCGGAGCTGGAGTCATTCTAGAAGGAAGAAATGGGCTCTTAATCAAACAAGCCCTCAAGTTTGCATTCAAGACGAGCAACGATCAAGTTGAGTATGAGAGCTTGATAGCTAGAATGTTGTTGGCAAAGGAATTGAGAGCTCAACGGTTGTTGGTGAAAAGTGACTCACTGCTCGTAATCGAGCAAGTCACAGGCCAGTATCAGGCCAAGGACCCGTAGCTAGCCTTATACCTCAGGTATGTGAGGATCTTAAGAGCAGCTTTCTTTGTGTCTGGTCTTGTTCATTTTCCTAGAGAACAAAACCTATTGTCTAAGTTAGCTAGCTCGGGGAAAAGAGGTCGGCAAAGGTCGGTAATCCAAGAGACTTTGAAATCACCCAGGACAGCTGCAAAAGGGTTGTCTGAGGTTGACCATATGGAAGTCTTAAAGATCAGCCTAGATAAAGGGAGAAAGCATCGATCGATGATTCAAGAAACCATGAAAGTCCCAAGTATAACCATTCATCAGGTATGAGGCAAATCAAGTCAACAAGGAGATACCCAAGGATGCTAATTTACACAATGAGAAGTCATCTCAAAATGGAGAGCTCACCAGAGGGAGAATTGGACATAGACCAGAGCATCTAAAGTTCTTCTTGCTGGTCTTCTTAATGATTAGAAAAATGTTGTAAATAAGTGGGGCTCACTTTAGGTGTCCAAATAGCAAAGATAGGCTAGAATAAGGTGCCATTAGCATAATAGGAGGTGTGGGTAGCATTTTAGCTTGTTCTTAGCCCTTTTGGAAGGCATTTTAACCTAGTTTCTAGAAGGACAAGCCTAGGATGCGGGATTGACTTAGTCAAACCCTAAGGCTGCCCATTTTTCCCATTTTCCCATCCTACCCCTTTAGCTTGTTCTCCAAGGCTCCTTCACCTATAAATAGGAGGCTTACCTAGTGTATTTGAGAAGTTGAATGAAATAGAGAAAAGTTACTCTGCACATTTTTGTGTGTGAATGATTGGTGAGGCTTGTCCTCTTAGTTTTAGTCTTTATCTTGTGAGTTTTGAGAGCTCTCAAGTGGCGGCATCCTACACTTATCTTGGAGTCATTTCACCATCCAAGTGGCGTGCAACCATTCTCAATTCCATTTCTCATAAGCTTCATTTTCCTTCATCTTTTCTATTCCATTGTCATTCCATTTCAATTCATAAATATGTTCTTATTTTTTTGTCATGATTACATTCGGTCATTGTCTTTTGTTATTGTTTTTTATGCTTAAATTTTGCTCCATATCTTGTCATCATTCATCTCATAATTGTGTTTTTCTTTTGCCTTTGTGAAATGAACCTTCACATCTACTTAACCACTTGGTTGAGTTAATGTCCAGTGGGGATTTTCCTTAGGTTTTCACTCCTTAATTGTTTTAAAAGCTCAATCATAAATCTAAAGTGTCACCTAAATGAGCAGTCTTAAAATCAACTCATATCAAGGCACCTGAAGATGAATCTTTTGAGGTCTTGCAAATTAGCACGATAGATACTTTGGTAACACCTTATAAGCATTATCTTACCGATGGATTACTTCCTACCGAGCCCGCTGAGGCAAAGATTTTCAAAAGGAACTCAGGTCGGTATACCCTGATAGACGGGAACCTATTTCGTCATGGTTATACTCACCCACTTCTCACCTGTGTAAGCAAACACCAATGCACCTGGATAATGGTCGAGCTTCATGAGGGTGTTGGTGGTAGTCACATTTGGTGGGCGATCTCTCTCGTTGAAAGTCATTCGAGCAGGGTATTATTGGCCGACGATGATGGAAGATTGCAGGAAGCATGTCCAACGATGTGAGCAGTGTCACAGGAACGCCGACTGGCACCATACACCAACCGAAGAACTAAAATCGATCTACAGCCCATAGCCTTTCCATATATAGGGAATAGATATTTTGGGCCCTTTCCCTCTGGCCATACGTTAGATGAGTACCTCATTGTTGCCATTGAATACTTTACCAAATGAATTGAATTTGAGTCGGTTGCACAAATTGTTGGATTTGATGGCTACAACAAGAAGGGGGTGGATTGTTTTCAAACTATTTTCACAAATACTTGGCTTAGAATAAAACTTTTTCAATCAACTCAAAAGCAATTCAGAAAGCTAATCAAATTACCAAACAAAAATAGAAGCAGAAAATTAATTGGTTAAAATAGCGGTTTAACCGGTTGTTTATGACAGCAGAAAATACAAACAGATATAGAGAGAATGGATAGAGAGAATTACACACAGAAATTATACTGGTTCACTCTATCACAGAGCTACATCCAGTCCTCAGTCAAACCACTGAGTTTTCACTATGCAATCAATAACAGATTACACAAACACCACACACAAAGAGGTGACTTTGAATCCCACAAAGCCTACTCACCCTCCTTGCACACAACAACCACCTCAAGCCAGAATCTCACTGACTTTACAGGATTTTACACAGTTATACAGAATGTTATATGAACAATTACAAGAAGCTGAACAGGATTAGAAAACACCTGGTAAAACACAATACACCAGCACCCTATTGATTAGTTCTTTGAAAGATAGCAAAGCACAAGACAATCTTGCTAAAACTTGATGAAAAACCTTTTCACAAATAGTTTTGGTAATCACTCAAATCAATCTCAGCTCAGAGTATTAAAAGTTTATGTTTCAATCAATCTTTTAACGTTTGAATCAAAAACATATTTATAAACCTTGAAATGCTAACGTTAAAGAAAATCTAAACAATCAAATCAGTTAAAACAGATTTTCAAAAAGTTGTTACAAGGACACACATTTAATCGGTTAAAACCACGAATTAACCGGTTGAATGCTCTTGTCAGTTATAAAATAGTTTTAAAACCTTCTTTGTCAGTTAAGTTACAAACAACCGATTATCTTAACATTTTAATCGGTTGTTTTTTCCTTTGCATGGAAAAACACTTTAATCCTTAAAACTGATTGAAATGAGCTTTGTTTGAGATTCAAAATTGATCTTACAAAGATTCTAAACCCCAAACCAAAACCTAAACCTAAAACAACACAGAGCTTCAGGCTTCACTTGGATTTGGCACATCAAAGTTTCCCATCTTCAACAATCTCCCTCTATTTGATGGAGACAAATCCCTGAGAGCTTTTAGGAATATTCTTTGTTTAGAATCTGTTAAAACCTGCAAACACTGAACAAACACAGAATAGACTAGTCCAAACATATATGCACTATATGTCAAATTTCAAAATAAGAAAAAACTGCATAAGAACAATCGGTTATAATACAGGGATAACCGGTTGAAATTCTGCTGAAAACCAGAAAACAATAGCAGAAGAACATTACAGCAGCTCCAGCAGCCCTTCTCAACTCTTCTCCCCCTATTTGTCTCATCAAATAGACAAAACTCAATAGAATATAACAAGGATAAAGCATGCATATCAAGAATTCCCAATTCATTTCGTAAAGAGTAGAACCTATCCTTGGATAAAGGCTTGGTAAAGATATCAGTCAGTTGTCTTTCTGTGGAAACAAACTTGATCTCATAGTCTCCATTCGCTATATGATCACGAATGAAATGGTGTCTTATTTCAATGTGATTGGTCCTCAAGTGTTGAATATGATTCTTTGTCAGGTTAATGACACTTGTATTGTCACATAGAAGAAGAACTTTCCTCATCTTTACTCCAAAATCCTCAAGTTGTTGTTTGATCCATAGAATCTGCGCACAACAGCTACCAACTGCTATGTATTCAGGTTCAGCAGTGGATAAGGCTACACACGCTTGTTTCTTACTATGCCATGAAATGAGACTTGAACCAAGCAAGTGGCATGTTCCAGTTGTACTCTTCCTGTCTAATTTGCAACCTACAAAATTCGAATCAGAATAACCTACTAAATGTATACGAGAAAGATAGGGATACCATAAGCCCATGGATATTGTGCCTTTCAGATATTTCAGGATCCTCTTTGCAGCCTTGAGATGTGGTTCCTTGGGGCAAGACTGAAATCTAGCACATAGACACACAACAAACATGATGTATGGCCTGTTTGCAGTTAGATAAAGAAGTGAACCTATTAAACCCCTGTACATGGTTTGATTAACCTCTGGTCCAACTTCATCAGCTTCTAAGTAGCAGTTAGTTGACATTGGAGTTGTTGCTGCTTTGCAAGCTTCCATCTCGAACTTCTTAAGGATTTCTTTGCAATACTTTGGTTGGTATATGAAGATTCCTTCTTTGGAGTGCTTAACTTGTAGGCCGAGAAAGAATGAGAGTTCTCCCATCATTGACATTTCGAACTCCCCCTGCATAGCTTTGACAAATTCCTAAAAAAGTTTCACATTAGATGAGACAAATACAATATCATCTACGTATATTTGTACCAAAATAATATCAGTTCCAGCCTTTTTAATAAACAAAGTCTTTTCTACTTTACCTCTTTCATACTCATGAGATAAAAGAAAAAGACTTAGTCTCTCATACCATTGACGTGGAGCTTGTTTGAGGCCATACAATGCCTTCTTGAGCTTGTACACACACTCTAGATGTTTGTGATCTTCAAAGCCAGGTGGTTGTGAGACATATATCTCCTCATTCACGAACCCATTGAGAAATGCACTCTTCACATCCATCTGAAACAATTTAGAGCCACTCATACAAGCAAAAGCTAATAACAACCTTACCGCTTCCAACCTTGCAACAGGTGCGAAGGTTTTATCATAATTGATGCCTTCAACTTGATTGTATCCTTTGGCCACTAATCTCGCTTTGTTTCTTGAAATGATGCCCGAGTCATCAGATTTGTTTCTGAAAACCCAATTGGTACCTATCACATTCATTTGATTGGTTCTCGGAACAAGAGTCCAAACTTCATTCCTTACAAATTGATTTAACTCTTCTTGCATATCTGCTGTCCAGAATTCATCCTTCAAAGCTTCACACACTGATTGAGGTTCAATCTTTGAAACAAAAGCAGAGTGATTGCAGAACTCTGCTACATGCCTTCTGGTTGAAACTCCTCTATGAATTTGACCTATGATGTTGTCAATGGACAAATCCTTAGGAACCTTCCAATCTTTTAGCAGATCTTCCCGCTGCAGAGTTTCAATCAGCTGAATCGAGGATTCAATCGATTGAATTTCTGTGTTGCTGTCAAGATTCTTTAAAAAGATGTTTTGATCATCTTCCTCTGTATTAATCTTAGTTGCAGCTTGTTCACAATTGTTAGTCTCATAAAAAATAACATGAATGGATTCTTCCACAGTCATAAGCTTTTTATTGAAGACTCTATAAGCATGGTTATTAAGAGAGTAACCCAGAAATATACCTTTATCTGATTTAGCATCAAACTTACCTAAGCTTTCTTTGCCATTGTTAAGCACATAGCACTTACAACCAAAGACTTTTAGGTGGCTCACATTTGGCTTTCTCCCATTCAGCAACTCATAAGGTGTTTTCTTCAATATAGATCGAATCAACACATGATTCATCACGTAGCATGCAATGCTCAGAGCAGCCCAAAAGCATTTTGGTAGACCAGACTCATTTAAGATTGTCCTTGCAAGCTCCTCTACATACCTGTTCTTCCTCTTCACCACACCATTCTGTTGGGGTGTTCTTGGTGCAGAGAAGTTATGAGAAATCTCCAATTTGTTGCAGAAGCTAATGAACTTTTCGTTTTGAAACTCCCCTCCATGATCACTTCTTATAGCTCCTATGTTGTTGCAGCATGTATTCTGAAGTTTCCTTGCAAGCTTCTTAAACTCTGAATATGCATCCTTCTTTGTATGTAGAAAGAGTGTCCAAGTGTACCTGAAATAGTCATCTACAACAACAAGACCATATAGATTTCCTCCAAGACTCATAGTCCTAAAAGGACCGAAAAGATCCATGTGCAAAAGTTCAAGGGGTTTTGAAGTTGAAACACAGTTTTTCAAAGGAAAATATTTTCTAGTTTGTTTCCCCCTTTGACATGCTTCACACACATGGTCTTTTTCAAATTTGAGTTTGGGTAAGCCATAAACCAGTTCATTTGATACAAGCTTGTTTAGATGATTCATATGAATATGAGCAAACCTTCTATGCCACAACCAAGATTCTTCATGCTTTGACAGAAGACAATCTAATGATGCATGACTAGATATATCAAGTAGATAAATGTTGCTAGATCTCTTACCAATGAGAAGAACATCATTTGAATTAGGTAAGCGAATTTCACATGAGTTGGTCCTAAAGGTCACTTGATAACCTCTATCACAAAGCTGACTGATGCTAAGCAAGTTGTGCTTCAAACCTTCAACATAGAGTACATCATGAATAAGCAAACTACTTTCGTTACCTATTGTACCTTTGCCGAGAATTCTTCCCTTGTTATTGTCACCGTAGGTTACAT
>Ga0123342_1006427_pt1 | contig 16296 bp, 12 predicted proteins | sample Turbeawhitnodule_FD_89960 | JGI IMG/M metagenome (GOLD analysis project Ga0123342, IMG submission 89960) | Root nodule microbial communities of legume samples collected from Mexico - Turtle bean Mexico white nodule | ecosystem: Host-associated > Plants > Roots > Nodule | place: Mexico: Nepantla... | reverse complement strand
TTAATGAGTCCTTCAAGTTGGAAGCAATGGTGTTGTTTGGGAAGAGATGGAAGTTTTGTGAGAGACGATAGAAGTAGATTGTGGGAACGTGAGTTATGGTACCTATTTGATCCCATTCAGATAGGGGTACACGTCCACACTTTGTTGGCTCCATAGGCTTCACGGTGTAACAGGCTTCGTAGGTTACTGTCATGTTTGCTTTCTCTTACAAGAGCGTGGGAAGAGGTTGATTAGAGAGGTCTTATAATTATAGGTAGAGAATTGGGAAAATAAAAAATGTAAAATGTACTTTCGGATTCTATGCCTCGAATTCTGACGTCGGTTGGTTGAAATGAATTTCCCGTGAGGATCGGTTGTTGCATGAAAGAGTTGGAATTTTAGTTAGAAAACTAAAGTTATTAAATGCATTAATTAAATTTTATCTCTACCTCAATCTTTCCAGCCATTTATATACTACTATCATTTATATAAATGTTTTTATCTCTAATTAATCTTTAATTTCCATGAATGCACTCTCTATCGATTGTTTGTACAGAAAAATTCTTCTTTGTGTTTATCAGGAAGTTACTTGTGATTAAGTAATCAGGCTTGAAAAGCTGTTATTCTTCTTAAGACGAGCAAATCGGAATCACGCCGTTTGGTACCTAACACCTACTTCTACAAACACAAAAAAGCTATTAAAAAAAGTTCTATTGGCACTCCGTGCGAGTTTTACACCCAAGCTTACAGTGAAGTGGTGAAATTTTAACACATGGCAACGGACATTATCGTCATTGGATTCCAATTCTAAAAAACAAAAGGGTTTTGGTGTGAGAATAAAAGTCAGATTGTGGAAGGGGAAATCTGTGTGGTGGTATTAGAAGAAGACGTAAGTGGGTGTCATAGAGGAAGGAGAGGGTTGAAGTGACGGAGGGAGCAAACATAAGTAGCTGGGACTTGCTCTGGTGGTAATGATAACAAAATATTAATATTTGTAAGAAGAAAAAATTTTAGAAAAATACTTCTTTATTTTTAATAAAAATATAAGTAAAATGTAAAATATTAAAATAATTTTTAAAATTAAAAATAATTAAAATATTAATATTTATTGGGATGTAAGGTGGAGCATGGTGTCAAAAAATCATTTTTCGATTGGTGGTAATGATATTTTAACATTCTTGCTCCACTTTACTTTCACAACAAAATATTAATATTTGTAATAAAAAAAATTAAAAAAAAATCTTAATAAAAATATAAGTAAAATGCAAAATATTAAAATATTTTTAAATTAAAAATAATTAAAATATTAATATTTATTGGGATGTAAGGTGGAGTATGAGTGTCAAAAAATCATTTTCCTACGTCATATTCCAATTCAAACACACCAAGGATCTATACTTTACTTGATTTTTGTTACCACTTGAGGAGTGGTGAACTAGACTAATCTAAAGTTGTTTTTTTGTTACCACTTAAAATAGAGACACTATTAAAGCTTGTATTTATTTATATATTATTAAATTTATTTATTTTTAATTTATGTAATATGTTTAACATATCTCTCTCACCTTCAATTTTTTTTTGAAAAACAAAGAATAAAATTGAATTAAAAAGGACACTTTAGGGGTGTCTCAACCTTTATACAAAGACTAACAACCACAAAAACATTCAATACACCGGATATCTCTTACGTATGACTATATAATGGTCTCAATAACCAATAAGTCTAATAAATAAATTCTTAATAATATACACTCTAAATGTCATATTAAGAAGAAAAATAATGAATAGAAGACCTGGAGAGAAAAAGATAAAATTGATTTATATTTATTAATAACGTAATATAAAGGCAGAACATGCAACAAGAGAGGAAATATGTTTAACAAGTGCCTAAAACAATGACAATGGAATAGCTACAAAATCTGGTTCTGGTGCTCTTGAATACCAAGAGGGTCACAATTCTGAGTTTCAGTTGCTGTAGACAAGGGACCCAAGAATTCGAATTCCAATACCCAATGCAGGGAGCTAACGGTTACATCAAACTTCTATTACTACTCAGATGACTATTTTAGTGTTAGGAATAATAATTTCTCCTTAAAAATCCACAAATAACAATTGAAAATAACAATTGAATATTCAAGTAAAAATTGAAAATAACAATTGAATATTCAAGTAAAAGATTCAGGAAATATAAAATAAAATAATAAAAGTCTGTTCTTAGAATTCTTTATGAATAAGTATAATCTACTTATGTATGTGTTAACATATGGGTTTTGGTCTAGTCCCCCCATATTTTTGTATTTTCTTTTTTTTTTCTTTTTTTTAATAATATTTCTTTTTAATGTGATGGCAGATGATTGTTGTTTCTTGAGGTGCCAGCTTAGTTGAGATGTCAAGTTGCATAGTGATGCCTAAAACAAAAACTTTATAAAAATAAAATAAAATAAAAAATAAAAAAATAAAAGTTTGTTGAGATTTGTTATAATGGCAATGATAACAAGAAAATAGGTCAAAAAATTTGTTGCTTCAATTGGAATAATAGGGTTTGGATTTCATCTTTCTCACTCTTTTGTATTTTGATTAGCATGATAATATTGTGTTCTTTGATTGATATTGATGTCCGTATAAAAATCATTTATATCGATTCCTCGCATATAAAATTATTAAGATGTTTCTTAAATATCGATTTCTGACATATTTATAAAAACAACTTATCATTAAGATCATACGTTGATAACAATTAACATCTCAAATCTATTCCTAAGATTCAAATATGTTAAGTATTATCATTTAGGTCAGAACCTTAAAAGTACTTCCAAGTCAAATGTAAGATTCTAGATCATGGTAAACCAAGCATTACAAACAAAATAATAATACCAATCATCAGTCAAGAACAAAATATTATGTTTAGATATCACTTCAATACATAAGAGTTTGACCAAATTATACTCTAAATACCAAAGGGTAGAATCAACCTCACATGATGACGGTTACAAGAAGGGAGAGCATAAAAAGAAGATTCAGGATGTTCCTCCCTGACGGTTGCCTCCTCTATTCCCCCAAATTTGATTACAATTCACTCATATGGTATTTTTTTTTCTCAATCTTGCACACTAAAGTTGTGCCTCTAGTCCCTATTTAACCTAAATGACTTGGGTTAAGTGGATTCTCGCTTTTTTTTTTTTTATCAGCAAAGTGTGGATTCTCGCTAAACCGAGATAGAGCTCACTTGAGCGAGTAAGATGTCAAAACACCCAATGCTGCTGGAGTAATCTCGCTCAAGCGAGAATGAACTCGCTTGAGCAAGATGCCTTGATGATGAGGTGGGCAAGTGCGAGCTTGGTGCGTGCTAGGCCTTTCAGGTTTCCTTTTGTAGCTTATATTATTATCTTTTTGTCCAATCTTTTCCATTCTCTCCTATAATCTTAAAATTAACACAAACTTTGAAAATAAATCATTCTTATTCGAATAAAGATCACAAAACATGTAAAAATATACAAATTCATAAATTAGAAATTATTTTATACTTATTTTTACAATTAATATTCATAAATATTTATATTTTAATATAAAATATTACTGAAATTTAACACCTTTCACATTTAAAATGTAACACAAGAGCTTCATAGTTGTTATTAGAGAAGAAACCCACTTCGATCCATTTTTTCAGTAGTTCTACGGTTTTTAATTTGTTTATATAAACAAGGTGAAGTTATCAGAAGTTTTTATTGGGATGCAGATCATGTTTTTACCTAGTTGATTGGGTTACCTTGGGCCTCCTATAAAAGTATTTTCGTGAAGGAAAGTAGGTGTGAGAGAGTGAGAGTTTCATACTGCTTTATGGGATCAACATATTCAGTATCCCATCATTTCTGTAAAGGGTTGGAGCACCTTTATGTTTCTTATTAATTTATTTTTTTTGCCGTAAAAATAAAGTAATTGATTAGTGGTATCTAGAACAAAGAAAAGTTGTTGTCTGAAATGAAGTGCGAAGCGAATGGTAGGATTGGATAATGCTAAAGAGCCATTTGTTCTGCATAATGCTTCCACTGGGTGCATGAGGAGCAATTTCTGGACTAGTAAGTTCTTTAATTAGTTTATCTAAATTTGAAGCACAGGTGTGCTTATTGCTAAACTTACATACATATATGACCAAAATTGAAGCAAGAGGGAGGCAATTCCATATGTAGTTTTGACTGAATTTACATGCTTAGTTCAAGTTAATTTAGATAATTAGTGACCTGATACTAATGTTTGAGTTCTCTAAATAATGTTTACATATTTTTAATCATTCATACATAAATTATAATTCTAACTGGATTATAAATATAATCCACTCATATACTATTTTTAAACTATATAATGTAAAAATTACATAACAAAGATATAAATGTGGGTAGATACAATGATACTGTAAGTGCACTATTCTCATCAAAACTTAAAAAATAAATATGCATATATTTACAATTAAGTTTACTTAATTTTATAGGATGAAAATTGAAATAATGCACAAAATTAACAATGGGAAACTATGAAAATTAAATTCAAAATAATGAATAAAATATTTTATATACTTTAATTAATAGCTTTATAATTTTTGCATTAATACCGTGCAGTTTATACACATTACTTTAACGTTGTATTTATTTCTAGTAAATGGTGTTCATCCCGACGATTTTGAGAGACACTCATATTTAGTTTCATGCTTGGTGTGTAAATTTAAAAGATATAACTGTGTATCTAAAACTCATGTGAATTTAAAAACAAAATCACATGAAATATAATCAATTATATGTAACATATGATATAATATATATATATTTATATTTATTTATTTATTATTATTAGTACATTATTATATTATTATATGTATTCGTATATCAAATATTATTAAAAAAAATTAAGATAGAAATATTTTTTTCATTAGTTATAAGTTTCACATATGATTTTAATAATTTTAATAATTAAATTACAGTAAAAAAAAATATTAAACAAATTTAAATTTATAACAAAATCAACATAATTACGTTAAAACAATATATTAAATCAATTACTTGTCTATTTCATTCTCAACTAGTAAATCATTAACTTTAATTTATTATTAAAATAAAACTAAAAAAAATAATATAATAATGAAAAAAAAAGAAAAATAAAATGAGAAATAAAATGAGAAATTTTAGTAACAAATATTAAGAAAATATATATTTTCTAATCTCTTTCCTTTTCTTCGCAACAATGCTGCATCTATCCTTTCTGCGCCCACGTCAACAATGACATCAAGATAACTATGTACTTGGACAAAAATCTTGAATGTTTTGTATTCAAGTAACAGTTTGGGATATATTCTATTTATCTATCTTCTTCCTCTTCCGCTTCCACTTGTCGTACAAAAATGAAAAGCAGTGTAAAAAAAATAAAAATGAAGAGCATAAACAATTAAACAATCAGAATTGGTACAATTTATATTAATTGAATAAAACAAAATTAACGATGATGACCTTGGTTCAACAAGAAATACTTTTAAATTGAGGAGAATGAAAAAAAAACATAATTTTTTTGTGCTACATTAACTTTTTTATGTTTTTTTTCTTTTTGTTTTTCATTCCGTTTCAATTTTTTCTTCTCACAGATCTCTCAAAGTTTTCTTTTTTATTGTGTTTTTTTATTCCTGAGTTAAAATAACAATCCATCCAACCACATTTAGTTTTTTTAATTCATTTTTTACAAATAAATATAGTGTAAGTAACTCATACAATTTTTTTAAAATTTAATATTAACTTTTTTTAAAATTTTAAATTTAAGTAATTATAAAATAACAAAATAACTAAAATAAAACAAAATATTAATATAAGAATAAAATAAAAACAAATTCGTGTAAAAAAAAAACCTAAACTGCAATGAAAATCCTCTTATATATAATATATATAATTGATATATATATATATATATAATTAATTGATGTTATATATATAATTAATATTATAGATTATAGATTATATATATATATATATATATATATATTACCTTATATATAATTGATATTATATATAATCGATGTTATATATATATAATGGATTATATAATATAATATAATAATATTAAATATTAAATAAATTTATATAATAAAAATATTTAATCATACTATTAATATAAATAATAATAATAATAATAAAAATATAGTTATAAAATAATAAAAATAAAAATAATTGTTTATAATATTATTAGTTTTTAAATTTAATATAAAAATTAGTTTTATGAAATTTATTATAATAATAATATTTAAATATTATTTATTTTTATTAATTTAATTTTCGACAATTTTTTATTTATTGAAAATGTTAAGTAGTTCATATTTTTTTTAACTGAAATATTTGATCGCAGTAAAAATTATATTTTATTCTAAATAGATTTCGTACATAAATAAATTATTTATATTTAATTTTCAATTAGCTTTTATGATAAGAATGAAATTATAATATTAATATTTTTAATTATTTTTTTTAATCAAACATTCACCAATTTTCTTTTCATTCTTTTTCACACTTTCTAGTATCTATTCTTTAATCCAAAACCCAAAAATCTCTCTGCCTAGATATTGTTCCCTCAAATTTATCATTTTTCTTTCCTGAAGAACATCTTAAACAAAACATAAGAGATATAACTAGTTAATAATAAAGTTCACCTAAGAGGCTCACCTTTATAAGATAATATATTTCAAAATTCTAAAATAATGACTATAATAAAAAAATAAAATTCATTTATTTCAAAATTTTAAATAATAAAAAGAAATATGTCATGACCTTAATTCCCTATTTGTGTGAAGGTGAAAATATAATAATGGAGTAGTGGTGGTGTCTGGGTTTTAGGGTTTTTGGCGTTGTGAAAGGATGGCTTCCAGACCAGAGGTGGTTGCGCCGCCTGAGATATTCTATGACGATTCCGAAGCTCGAAAGTACACTTCTTCTTCCCGAATTGTTCAAATTCAGGTTTCTTTTTCTTCTCCTTCTTTCGATTCCCAATTACATTTGATTTTCTCGCTATGAAATTTATTTGTTAATTTCTGTGTCAAAAAGGCAACGTTGTCAGAGAGAGCCCTCGAATTACTTGCCTTACCTGATGATGGCATTCCAAAATTACTCCTTGATATCGGTAATTTAATCTTATTTAATTTAATTCAATTTGATTATTCTCTGTCGTTTTCGTCAAATGTTTATGATTTGCGAATGATTGCCGTAGGTTGTGGTTCGGGACTTAGCGGCGAGACACTCACGGAGGATGGACATCATTGGATTGGTCTTGACATATCAGCATCGATGCTTAGTATGTTATGTTTGTTCTTCCGTTTTTTTTTTTTTTTTTCATTTAACTATTATTTTTTAGTCCCATCTATTTTTTGTATTTTTTTTTTGCTAATTTTATTATGTTAAACTGGTAGATGTTGCTTTGGAGAGAGAGGTTGAGGGTGACCTTGTACTTGGTGACATGGGTCAGGTATATGCTAATTACTTAATTTCTCTATTCTTTTACATAGTCTGTGTGATGTTTCTGTGCAGCAAGAGAAGACATGTTCTACATCTCACTTTACACATTTTCTTTCACCTTGTCTTTGTTTTCAGGGTTTAGGGGTTCGTCCTGGAGTGATTGATGGGGCCATCAGTATATCTGCTGTTCAGGTGTGTTTTCAACATAAATGAATAATTCAAATTAAAATTACATGTGAAAACTTCAAGACCTTGAGTTTGGGCTGAGCTTTTACTTGGTGAAGGAGATAATACTCAGTTATAACTTACAGTATGTGAAGTGTAAAGTTACATATTTTGAATGCGTGGATCATGTATGTGCCATTTTTATTTTTGGGGGTATTTGAATTGGTACTACTTCTCTAACAAGTTTAATTGGGGGGAGCATTTCATTTTAATGCTGTGGACATTTATATGACAAGGCAAACTTTGATATGATAATGCAGTGGTTATGCAATGCTGATAAGTCCTCTCACAACCCTCGATTAAGATTGAAGTATGTACCTTTACTTTTTTATTGAGCTGCTTTTTCATTATTTCTAATTTTTTATACTTTGGGCTTTTTGAGCTAAGCGTATAGAGAATTACAGTTCCGCATTTTTTTGCATCTCAATAGAGAGATTCAATTACCCTGATACCTATCTCCGTTTCTCTGTTCTAATAATATATAATCTCATTTTCTTGTGTAGGGCATTTTTTACATCTTTATATAAATGCTTATCTAATGGAGCTAGAGCAGTATTTCAAGTGTATCCTGAAAATATAGACCAGCGTGAATTGATTTTAAATGCTGCAATGCATGCTGGATTTGCTGGTGGTATAGTGGTGGATTTTCCACACAGGTATGAAAAAATAAATCTTACTATATTACTATGTTAATTTGTTTTGTAAAAAAATGTATTAGAAAATTATTCTATATTTTTTATTGTTTTACAAGTCAGCACAATTGTTTTTTAACTTGTTTTCTTGTGTTTGGTAAGTGCTGTAATTATTGTTTCTGGTCATTGTAGTCATGTTACGCACTAATCAGGTAAAAAATAATATTTGACCTTTTACTGGCCTCTATCACATGCTATAAGACAAGGGTGGTTGAAGGATGAACCAAAATGAGTAATATATCTGAACACACATTAGTGCATAGTTAATTCTCTCCTTGCTTTATACAGTTATAGATTTATTACCAATTACATACACTCCTAGAGAAAAACGGTTATGTTTGATTGTGAGGTGTACTGTTTTGTTTGATTTGTTTTCTAGCTATGTTTTTTTTTAAATAATCATTACCTAGCCTTCTTGAGCACGGTGTTTCACTAATTGGAGTACAATTGACTTATAATAGTTCGAAGAGGAGAAAGGAGTTCCTTGTTCTAACGTGTGGTCAACGTTCAGTAAATTCGTCCGTGTCTAAAGGTAAAAATGAAGACGGGGAGAGTTGCTCCGACGAGGACAGTGAAGATGAAGAAAATCAGACAGTGAGTCTTACCACACTTATAAATTCAATTTATATGATAGTTCTTTGAAAAAACAATCCTGAAAATATGGCTCCTTTAAATTCAACTGTTAATAGTTCTTGTTTTATCTGATGAGTTGGTTGTATTCATACATATTAATAAATTTATTCCAGATTTTGGAAATGCAATATGTTTAAGTTATGTAATGCCGTTTTTTACCCGTCTTTTATTAGCCTTATGATTGGTTTATTACTTGTGAAAAATAAAAAAACTTCAGGTATGCATATCAGACAGGCATAGACCGCGAAAGAAACAGAAAAGGAATAATAAGAATGGGAAGGGAAAGGAATGGATACTAAGGAAGAAGGAGCAGATGAGAAGAAGAGGAAACGCTGTTCCTTCGGATAGCAAGTACACAGGTCGGAAAAGAAAGGACCGTTTTTGATCTTGTCTGTTTTTGATCAAATCTGTTCGATAGACCCTTTAAGGATATATGTGAAGAATGTTGGAATATCAATTTTTGTTTTTTTGGCGGTTTTTAGCAATTTAGGATTGATTTTGTATTTGGTTTTAAAAAACAGATAAATATCATTGTTATTAGTTGTATGTATTATTTGGCAAACATATGCATTTAATTGTGATGCTCACAATTCCAAAGTACAAGTATGGTTTCAAGTGATGAGCAATTATATTATAGTTATAGCTATTTAACATTCTTACTTTTGACTAGTAGAATCTGGCTAATATTTCTGGGTTCATATTGATCAAATTCCAATCTTTTGTTGCTATTTTTTATGTTCAGATAGCATCTTTCATATTTGAATTTATCATTGGCACACTTGAAAGTTAAAATCGATCAAAATATCAATGAAAGTAAACGAGTAAAATTTGAAAGTCCTGTTCATGTCATGCTTAATTTGAAGAACTTATAGGTAGTTGATTTACCCATTACATATAAGTTGAGAAAATCAAGTCCAGAACAATATTTGAGGTAATTGTGTATATGCTTAACAAATGAAGCTAATATTAATTTTAATATTAAATTTATTTCCAACATGACATAGAGTCAATATGTTGGTTGATTCCTAGATGCTCAAGGTTGTTTCCGGATCCATCATATAGAGCATCACTTGTATGGACAATGCCTTTGACATGTGGAAGATTTAAAGAAAAGATTCTCACAAGGAGACATGATTTATATTTGTGATTGTTGGAAGATGATTTCTTCTTTCAAGCAAGATTCTAATAATGATGAGCAAAATTATGAAAGTTTAAAGACAAAAGTGTAGTCTCAGCAAATTGTTTTTACTCATAAGCCGTATCAAACATTGTTAGCTCTTTTACATCAGTCAAAATCCAGTGACAATGTTTCTGATTAAGTCTCTTTTATTCCTTCCAACATGACAATACAAATAAATTTCTTTCTTCCTCTAGTTCTTGGATTCTTGATAGTGGTGCTAGTGATCACATTTGTTCATCCTTAACTCACTTCATTCATAATCAAATTAATCTTATTTATGTCAAATTACCAAATAGAAATCAAGTCATTGTGAATTATTCTAGAAGTGTTTTTCTCAATTAAAATCATGTCATAGACAATGTTTTGTATATTTCTTGTTTCACTTTTAATCTTCTTTCAGTAGCAAAATTGATTGATAATTTATCTTGTGTTTTTACCTCTGACTCTAATGTTGTCACATTCAGGACAATAACTCCTTCAAAATAATTGGTTCAACTAAGATGCAAGATAAATTTTATATACTCAGATCCCATCCTATCAAAAACTTAAAATCAAACCCATCAAATATACACATACCATCAATACTGTTAATGCAGTGCTAGTGATCTAGAAACCCTTTGGCATTTTCGATAAGGACATGTTTCAAACAAATGTATTGATGTTATCATGAATAAATTTCATTTTTTTAAATATAACAAATCTATTGTTTGTGATGTTATTCATTTTGCAAAACAAAAAAGACTTTTATTTCCTATTATTACATCTAAATCTAAAAAGTGTTTTGAATTGATTTATGTAGATGTATGAAGACATTACTCAATACCACTAATTCATGGTCATAAATATTTATTGGCATAGTTGATGATTATTCAGGTACACATGAATTTTTCTTTTAAAATAAAAATCTGAAGTTTTCAAGATTTTGGAAAATTTTGTTGTTTTTGTTCAAACACAATTTAAAACAACAATAAAAATAATAAAAAGTGATAATGAGTTCGAATTTTCCATGACTAATTTCTTTTTTAACAAAGGAATAGTGCATCAAACATCATGTGTCAATACTTCACAACAAAATAGCATAGTTGGAAGGAAACATGGTCATATATTAAATGTAGCAAAAGCTCTCACGATACAACAAAATATGTTTTCAACACCTATTTTAAATTATTCTTCTCCTTGCGAAATGCTTTACAAAAGTGCAACAAACTTTAATGGATTAAAGGTGTTTAAATCTTCATGTTATGCTAGCACTTTGTCAACAAACAAAAGAAGATTTTATCTAAGGGCATCAAAATGTGTTTTTATTGGTTTTAAAATGGGGACAAAAGGATATATTCTCCAAAGAATTTTTTATGTCTAGGGATGTCGCATGTTTTTCCATATCAAAGGGTTCAAGATACTAGCAATGAAACTAACAGTCCTAACATTCATAATCAATTGTTTTTCCTAAAAATCAACCTGTTTTGAGTCATTCATTCTTGCACCTTGTGATATTGCTAAAAATAACAGTAATAATAATTGTGAATCAGACATTGAGGTTCCAGAAAAAGTTTGTTTCCATATAGACCAAAATCTCAATAAAGATCATGACACAACAAAATTTTGAATCAGGTCAGCCTGTCTGAAGGAATACCAAAATAAAAAGACCACTTGAGTATCTAAAGGATTATCATTGTAATCTTAATATTTTCAATATATCTTCAAGAGTTAAATATCCTTTAAATTATGTTTTATCTTATAACAATTTATCACATTCTTACATATTTTTTGTTGTGTCTCTTTCTTCACATATTGAGTCAAACAATTATTCTAAAGCTGTGAAACATGATTGTTGAAGAAAGGCTATACAATGTAAGATATATATTCTAGAGTTAAATCAAACATGGGAGATTGCTTTTGCTGCCTAAGGAAAAAACAACCATATGTTGCAAATGGATATTCAAAATAAAATATAAGACTAATGGAACAGTTGAAAGGTATAAAGCAATGCTACTAGCGAAGGGATGCACACAAACAAAATGCATTGACTACCTTGGTACTTTCTCTCCAGTAACAAAAATGACTATCATAAGGTTACTTTTTCCTCTAGCTTCTATCTATAATTGGGAATTGAAACAATTAGACATAAACAATGCTTTTTTACATGGAGAGTTGAAAGAATATGTATACATGGTTACTCCTCTAGGATTGACTTCTATTCAATCAGGACAAGTTTGTAAATTAAAAAAAGGCTTTATATGGCCTTAAGCAAGCTAGCAGAGAGTGATTTTCCAAACTGTCATCCTTTTTGTTTTCCGTGGGATATACTCAATTTATGAATGATCATTCCTTATTCATTAATTCTTTTGAATCATCTTTTATAACATTATTGGCGTATATGGATGATATAATATTAACATGAAATGATAAAGAGAAGATTGAGCAAATCAAACAAGCCTTGAATAAGACATTTAAGATATTTTTTTGATCTTTTGAAGTAAGAAAATGATAATGATTAATAAAATGAAATATGCATTGAAATTGTTAACACTCTTTTAGCATGCAAACCTACACTTACTCCAATTGATAATAATATAAAATTATCTTCTTTTGAAAGTGTTCCTTTCAAAAATATTCGGGTCTATAAAAGACTAATTGGAAGACTTATGTATCTCACTAATACTCGACCTGACATGAATTCTTTTGTGCCACAACTTTCTCAATTTCTTGCTAAACCTGCAATTGCTCACTATAATGTAACAATTAGAATTCTCATATATATATTAAAAGAATTTTGAGTCTTGGTTTACTTTCTCTTCCAACACTTCTCATTTAAAAGACTTTTGTGATAGTGATTGGGGCACCTATAGTGATTCAAGACAATCAGTGACTGAAAATTCAATGGCTAACTTATCTTTTTCAAGATTTCAAAATTCCTTTTAAGCAGCTATCTCTTTTATACTAACTAACAATGACTCAGTAAGATACATTGCAGAAATCCAATGTTTCACGAGTGTACATGAAACACATATAAATTGAGAAAGGGTCTCATACATTTGTTTCTCATTTCTACCACATAATTTGTCTAACATTTATACCAAAGCCTTAAATCTTCCATCTTTTATCTTTAAAGAGTATTTCCAGTCCATAGAAGAGAAGTTCAAAGAATTTCTTTACCGAAAAGAATATTGCTTTACTCTTTCCCAACCTTGCTTTCACTTGTTAAACTATCAAAAGAGGATCTCATCAATTTTTTCTTGCTTTCACTTGTTTAAGAGTATTTGCTCCCTTTATTTGTACATATATTTAATTTTTATTTTATCTTTTCTTATTTGGCTATTTATTTTACATATATTGTTTGTATATATTCAACTTGATTTAAACAAGAAAAAGAAAATAAAAAAAATGTATATTCTCATATTATTTGTCTTCCTTATTTTCATCTCAGTTCCTTTTTTATAATAATGCAATAGTTGCATACTTAAGAAAAGTAGTTATTTATTGCATGATTAAATGATATTATAATTTAACTATAAATAAAATTTGATCAAATTTATTAATCAGTTTTAATAGTAAAATTGAAAGCTTAGTTCAAGTCAAGCTCGCAGTTTATGTCGAGCTCTAATAAATTCACGGGTTTACAATATTCACCTGAGCTAAACGATCATGTAAGATAATCAAAATAAGGTTAACCACGCTCAATTAAATCAACAATCAAACCCTAAAGAAGAGGGGGCGGATATTAAGGAGACACAAACCCTTCTTTCCAATAGAAAATCACTGTAAAGCAGAGAAGATCCAGTAAATTTACATCACGAAGGATTTCTCCTTCCAACTGATTATACTCCAGCAATAATACAAACCAATCACCTAAAGGACGTGTAATTACATCAAGTGCACAACATATATGCATGCACTAACATTTGTTGAAGCCATGAATATCGGAACTATCCAGGTGCAGCATATATGAAGCCACAGTAACATTCGTTTATTCAATAGGAAGCCCAAAGATCAATATCTCATCAATCTCCTGTGATTGCCATCAAGGTCCAGGAGTTTGACTCTCTGCACGCAAAATATAGGGATAAGAAATCATAAAAGGTGTACTCTCCCTTAGGGTTTAGGGTTTAGAATAGAGAAAAGAATAGAGAACAAAAATAGGCAATAAAAAAAAAGCATTTTCTCTCCCTTGGTTGAGAGGAGATAACCTAATGTTTTTAAAACTGAATTTGTTATCAAACTAGTTCAATACTGACTCAATATTCAATCTAGTTAAAGTACTAATTCAAGATTTAATTGTTCAACTCTTGTTAAATCGGAATAAATAAAATAATAACTATTAAATAATATTAAAAATATAAAATCATAATTTTATACAATGGAACTAAAAATAAAACATTCAATTTATTAACTTTCTAAGTACACGCAAGTCAAATCAAATATAGTATATACGACTAATAGTCTGTTTAGTACTGAGTCAAGGGACATCACACGTCAACTTATCACATCGAAGTAGAAGTTAGTCAATATATATAGCTTGAACGCTATACAACGTTCGTATTACAATAATGGTATTCCAATCAAAACTGGAATACAAGTTTTAAAAGTAAAAAATTATAAAAATACAACTAAATGTTTGAAGATTTCATGTAGTGTCTGACATGGATACATATCTGAATAAAATTACTACTAATTTTGGCCTTTTCAAGTAGCAACATGTTTTGATAATTCTGTCACCAGTGTCAGTTGAAGATAACATTTCCAAGTTAAGAAGAAATGGTAATGTTGAAGACAATAACATCCCCAAAGATAATCCTAAACACTCTGATGAAGAGATGCAGTCCCTTTATATCACTATTAAAAGAGTTCAATCCAAAAGTTCATCAATTCTTCTACTGGATTATATTATTACCCCTAACCAGAAAGATTTTATTACAATAGTTTTCAATATTCAAAAAATGAGTCAGTGTCACCTGGCAAAGCTCAATCATGTTTTGTGTAAACTAACCAGGAGTTGTTTAAATTACTAGAATAATGTAATCATATTTTGTCTAAACTAATCACAATCTGTGCATTGGAAACCAAACTAAACCAAAGTACTAGGTGTACACACCTTCCCCAAGTAGCTGTTCAAACCGAGCCACAATGTGTTTTCCGTAAGTGTATTTCTTCAAAGCATGAGCATGAAGCCTTATGCGAGAAAGTAACATTGCTCTTTGATTTTCAGAACAGATCTCAAGAACCCTCTGGATCACATAATTTGCAAATTGGTCTTTCATCATCGTCTACAATTAAATCAAGGATGTAGTAGTAAGCAAGAGTACAAACCCCACAAAATTCTAGCATAATTCACATCACATGTAATGCTCAAGAACTTTCTACCATTGTAATATTTTGGAAGATCTCAAGAATACTAAATTCAGCATAATAATCATCATATATGTATTTGCTGGGAGGTAAAGTAAGTCAACATATAAAAACTGGTGATGGGAATGTAAGTCCCTCTTTTTACGATAACTCTTACTGACCAGAAGACAGACATTGTAAGCAGATTTGTTTGACGGGAGGGGGGATCAGGATCGGACTGGTTATATATGAACTAAACACTATCCATTTAAGTTATTACTGGATAATAAACAGTCAGAGTCTAGAAGCTTATAAAAAGTAAAGAAATACTTCACCCAAAAAAGGATCAATAAGAGACTCAAATTTGTAGGTACCAATCTCTAAAGGAAAACATCCACAAATGTTGAGTTGCAACTATTTATTGACAGACAATACCGTGTAAGCAATTACAATAAAATATTTGAATCAAACCATTCAGACATAATATGCTTGACAACCAAGTTTAATAATTTCCATCCTTTATAACAAAGTTTCTTCTCTACAACAGTACAACTACGGTTTGTGCTGGGTATAAGTTACACAATAATAAATGAGAACCAGCCTTTGCATAAAGGGACAAGTTTCACAATTTCTGCACCTACCTGATAATACGAGGTTTTAAGCAAAATGTACTTTTTACATGGTACTGAAGCCTCTGTCAAAGTCAAAACTAGTTCCCAGTCACCGTATTCTAATATTTCAACTTTATAACATGTGTGCCAAAGTTTAGTGTGACCTACGAGGC
>Ga0123342_1006426_pt1 | contig 16296 bp, 10 predicted proteins | sample Turbeawhitnodule_FD_89960 | JGI IMG/M metagenome (GOLD analysis project Ga0123342, IMG submission 89960) | Root nodule microbial communities of legume samples collected from Mexico - Turtle bean Mexico white nodule | ecosystem: Host-associated > Plants > Roots > Nodule | place: Mexico: Nepantla... | reverse complement strand
GAGATAGTTTTATTTAAATGTTTTGTTTTGTTGTTAAAACTTTTGATGTATATATATTAAATCCCTATGAAGAGGGATATTTCTTTTGAGATACACATATGAGAAAGTAGTATATGTTATTTGATGTTACAGTAATTATTAATATTTTTCATTTTTTTACATATCCTTTGATATTATACCAACAATGAGTGAGGAAAACAACGAGTACATAATAAATAACACTTCTCCAACCAAAATCATCAAAATCTTTTGGTAGATAAACCGAACTTCAAATCCATAAATTAATCTGAAATTGTATGTTTGTTTTTATGTATTGAAAAATATTTTCAAGATCCCCAAAGATTAAGTATGGTAAAAAAAATCAGTATTAATTTATAAGACTCTGTTTCAAAGAAATTTCACATTTATCTACAAAAGAATATTTAATGTACAACGCTATTTTATTATAAGTTTGATTTTTTTTTTTTCAGGAAAATAAATTTGAAAATATAATGTTTTATTAATTTTATATTTAATACTTTATATAACTTATAATTATTTAAATCTTGTATTTTTCGGCTACTACTGAGTTTACTCGATCATATGGGTTGGATCTTAGGATTCGATGGTGGCGGTAATCATAAATAGATTGAATGTGACTGCTAATTTGGGTTATCCTATTTTTATTTAAATCTGTTTATTTTATTGAGGATAATGCTTGTTAACATTCTAAAATAAAGAAGATTGCAGTTAAAAAGGTTGTTACAATTTTCTGAAGAACTATAAGGGTCACCAGTCTTCCAGGTATCAAAAGGTAGATATTATTATATTCAATACATATTATTATTACAATAAAATCATTAAATATAAATTAATTTTAGAGACTAATATAATTAATTATTATTTGATTAAATTATAAATCATTTGAAAACTAAAAAAATATTGGTATCAAAAGTAGTTTCTATTATTAATAAAATTTTATAAAATGGTTTTTTAATTGGTATATAGTCATTAACTACCAATGTTTTAGCTACTTATTACTTTATATTCTAAATTAGTTTGTATTAGTCTTTTAGAGACTAATTTAAAATCTAAAATATTAGTTGTTAAAACTTATATAACTCTAGTTTATATATAAATTTAGAGACCATATTATAATTTTTTATTAATAGTGACTAATTATTTTAGATATCTAAATTTAGTTACTATTTAATAATTTTCTTGTAACGTATACAGTGACATTTTTATAATTTTACTGATTTAATCGTCTGAGTATTATTAATAGGTGAAACTTCTCTATTTTTATTTTTATTGTGATCTTCAAGTAACCCTAAGCTGCACTAAAAAAGGTTCACCTTTTGAGACCACCTTCAAATGTTTGACTTTTGAGTTTTGGTGAAAACAAATACAATTGTTTCTTGAAATATAAATTATTTACATCTTACTTATATTTTTATGAAAATGAAAATGATTTTCCGTACTTAGTATATATTATCATTTCATTTTGTTTTTGCATTTTTTTCTTACTTTTAATTTTTTAACAAAATATATTTGTATTCAGTTTTCTAATCACTCAATACCTACATATTATGTTTATGAGAAAATTAATCCTATACATAATACTCTTAGAAATAGAATTCCTAGAAAGTTAATATCATACTCGTTTTAATTTGTATGCTTACAACCATTTTAAATTTAGTTTATAATATTAGTAGTTAATAATTAATAACAATGACCTTTTTTTGACTTTATAATAATTTATTAAAATCAAAGTATTAAATTAAAGCAAAATGTTAGAAGATGTAGGAAGATTGCATAGGATGAAAATCATCATTAAATAAACAAATTTGGTGCCTAGAGAAAGGTAAATAAGTGACGTGTAAGATTCACATTATATAATTTTGTTTTGGATTTCTATATTTGAAGACTTTAAATTCATAATAGTATGCAAGATTTACTCCATTCATTGGATTCAATTAGCGCCAAAATGTATCTCCATCACTACCCAGAAAGTACCGTTACCTTTTTACAATCCAACGGATATAAGCCACTTCAAGCTCCCCCAGAAAATCTCGATCCTCCAATCAAACCTTTCAACTTACTCAATTCAATTTTCAAAATCTCGAGAGGGAGAAATAGCTGGCACTGCCATAGTCTTCCTCAGAACTTCCTTTCTCCGGCGACAACACCGTAAATTCCGTTTTCATCTCATCAAATTCCGAAACTCTTCTTCTCTTAAATGATAAATGCCGTTTCACTCCTTTCGCGTGCCTTTTACAATTCATAACGCACGAGAATTTATGGATTCTCAAGCCTCTCCCTTTCCCTTCATCTGATCTTGGCCAAGCCCATTTTCTCACGTTTGTTAAGGCAACTCGAAACGGAGGGTTCAGAATAGTACCATTGGAAAGTTCGGTTTCTGATCACTGTTCAGAAAAGATGGAACCCAGCGAAACGGCTTCGGATTCAGCTCCGCGAAAATTGGTCAGGCAATTGGATTTCACCCTCGTTCATGAAGATCCTCCGCACCTGAAACTGCCTCCTCCGTCGCCACCGCAGCATTCGCTTCTGCCACCCCCATCGCATTCTCTGTTGCAGTTGCAGTTAAATTTGCAGTCACCGGGGCAACGCCCGTGGTTATATTCCGAGCCGCAGGAGCAACAGCAACAGCCCTGGCTACATTCACCGCGACCGAAGCTAGTTTCGTGGGTTAGTAGATTTCCGCCGGTACAGAAACTTCCCGTTAAGGTGTTGCCAGTGGTGTAAGTATTCTTAAGGATCAAAAGAAAAGAAATAGAAAACAATAGTTTTTTTTTTTTTAATTTGATTAGCCCTGTATCAATGATAAGGAATGCCCGGATCCGGGATCGTCCTAAAGTGTATCGATATAAGAGTGTTGAACTGGATATATGTTTTGAATTTTAGTACTGTAAAAATTGTTCTTGGCTGACATAATTAGATTAGATGTCCCCAAATGTAATCATTCTCATGTTTGATCCTTATTTTTGAATAATATTTATGTTATAGTCACTATACAAAAAAAAAAACTATTCATCTTAGTTTCCTAATACATATTTTTTCGTTTCTTACTGTCTAGAAATTGTTCTGACTAAAATGGATTAAAAAAATATAAGTAAAACATTCATAAAATGAGTTAAAAAATGTACTTCTTGGAAACTAAGAGTACTAAAATGAGTTATTTCCAGGTATAGAAACCAAAACATAGAAGAGATGTAATTAAACCGGAAAGTTATAAAGGTGACATGGCTACATAAGTACTGGACTAGAGTGTTTTTGGTGGAAGATTGACTATAGTATGCATTTGGGAAAAAAATATCTTAAATTTGCTGCTAAACTTAGAGATACTCGATAAAGCTAAATTAGCTGTAAAGGAAAAAGCTCCAAATATTTGTTCAGTTCATAAGGGGTTAGAAATACTGTTTCATCTTTTTACTCACTCTTAAGTTTTGCCTCACAGTAAGAACTTTTGTACTAATTTGAATTCTGTTATGTTTGTGGACTTATTTGTTTTCTTTCAGGAAGCCAGATTCTCCTAGATCACAACCTCGATTTAATGTGGAATCAAAGGACACGAATCCAAAGAAACAGAAACAATGTAACTGCAAAAATTCTAGATGCCTCAAATTGTAAGTCCTTTGGCTTATCCGAATAAAAAACTTTTATCAAGAATACTTTATTTCATGATCATGCTGTATTTAAACAATCTTGCACCTTTTTTTTCCTGCTTTCCCTCTCTTTAACTGGAAAAAACTAATTTGGCAAATGCTAGGTACTGTGAGTGCTTTGCAGCTGGGATCTATTGTGATGGCTGCAACTGTGTAAATTGTCATAATAATGTGGATAATGAGGCTGCCAGACAGGAGGCAGTTGGAATAACATTGGAACGAAACCCAAATGCTTTCAGACCAAAAATTGCTAGCCGTCCACAAGAACAACGAAATTCCAAGGTTTAAAATTCCTCAAACTCCCTCAAAATTCAATTCATAGGTTTTGTGATGATGGTACTTAATGTGGTGCATTAATGTCTTTTATGTGAACACAGGAAAATGAAGCTCAAGTTATAGGAAAGCACAATAAAGGATGTCACTGCAAGAAATCTGGTTGCCTTAAGAAGTATTGTGAGTGCTTCCAAGCCAATATCCTCTGCTCTGAAAATTGTAAATGCATGGACTGCAAGAATTTTGAAGGAAGTACTGAAAGAAGAGCAATTTTTCACAGAGAGTATAATGAAGTTCACATCAAACAGGGAACTAGTGATGCCGTAACCGAAGTAGTTGGATCATCTGGCTATAGAAACCATATAACACCCAAGAGGAGAAAAATTCAGGAAATGTTTTCTGGAAAGGCAACTGTGGATCAAACTGTTAACACGACTGCCCAATACCTGCAGGTGCTTTCCTCTTTGCCATTTTGAGTCTCGACATTTTGAGTCTCGACAGGATTACTCGGATCTATGTAAATAATAATGTACTTATTCTTTATGCTGTAGGTTCATTATCATTGGATTGAAAAATGAAAATAATATGAATCCCACAATGCAATAACTTTATCTTGTAATTATAGTATCAATCAACAATTCAATCCTTGTTTTATCCCGTGGAAACCTTGATTTCCTTATTGTTTACCTGTTGGTTTAGTGATCAATTTCCTCCATCCTTGGATATCCAAACTTAATGTAATGCTTTTTTACATTATTTTGAATTTTAATCAGGCAATTGATCGTATGGCTTCACCGTCTTCATCTCTGTCAGATTCCTTTGTTTTTGACCAGGTCAACTCAAGAATTTCAGGGTCTTCAAGGTGACTTTTATAATCATTTTTTGTCAAATTTACATATGTTTAACGTATAAGTGTCAATGAATTACAACTAACAATTTATTCATGCTGAAGGTCGGTATTGGCAGATGTCCTCCAGCCACAAAATGTGAAGAATCTCTGTTCACTTTTTGTTATTCTCTCACGAGTAGCTGCAAAGACAAATGCAGGTTTTGAGCAACACATGGATGTTTACTCTATTTATCATTTTTAGAATAATTTGGTTTGTTCTAATGAATGGTGAATGATTTTATATTCCGTAGATTTAAATATGTACTTGTAATTAAGGGGGATACCTTAGGGAGAAGTGGTGTTATATTATATGTTATGTTTTATTGGGGACTACAGGGAAATAGTAAGCAATTGGGAGTATTATGGTACCAGGACAATAGTTAACTGATGCATAGTAAAGATTTTAAATTACGTTTTAGTATTTGATGCTCAAAGCTTTGAATTTGCAATGTTTGAAGGGAAACTGTTATCGTTTAATAAAATTAATGAGGTTATTTTTAATATTTTAATGAAACTGGTGTTATAGTAATAATACGAGTAAGGAAGGTGGTACTGGTGACAACCTTTAGAGGACCTTCATTCACAGAATACTCTCAGCAAATTTTCATTCTTTGAATTGGTTAGGTTAGGCATTCATGAACTCCAGTAATGTGCCTGAAGTCTTTAATTTTTTTTCCATAAACGTAACTAGTGTCATTATGCAGCATATCTTCGGAAATATAGGTTTCAGAGTCAAGGTTATATGTACTGCTCACATTTCTGACGATATTTGTCTTTCTGTGCTGCTCTATAGCTTCCGCTCTTTCCATATTTTCCTGACATTTTATCTGAAACAAAGTTTACATTTTAAATGTTTCCCAACTTTTCAGAAACGAGAGAGAAAATAGATCGAAAAACAAAAGCTGGGAACTTCAAAACTTCCGTTGCTTCATCAGCTAAATCGCCACAAGAAACTAAAGATGTCCGCCAGCCGGTTTGTCATGATCACGTGAATAAAGCTGTGGCAGATGCAGTTGATATTGCCAATTATAACAGGCCATTGTCACCAGAAACATTGGCATTGATGTGTGATGAACAGGACAGTATGTTTTTTGGAAATACTTCTGCCGATGGAGCATCGCATCAAAACATGATTCAAAAGTCATTAAATTCTGATTACGGAGAGCAGGAAAGGCTTATAATGACCAAGCTCTTGGATGTTCTTCGCGAACTCGTTACTCTTGGTAGTATAAAAGGTTAGGATTTAGTATTATGGTTTTCTAGTCTTCACTAATACAATTTTGTTTGGCAGAACATATCTGGATTTTTCTGTTAAAATTTACTGGAATATTATATAAATAGTCATTGGGGAAAGTCTCATTTGAATGACATAGCTCAAATATTTTACTTATTTGTTGTGACAGGAATACTAACTCAGCTGACCATGTAGTATATCCATACCTACTTGATGATGCATCTGTACATTGTAGCGATTTGTCTTGCTCAGCTTACTTATATGTAAACAACTTGCATCATCATAATCATAAAATTAAGAACGTCAGTCTATAACAGAAAAATGAGAAGACATATTCACCCATAGCAGACCCACCTTGTTGCCATGCTTAAGCTTATTATGCAAAGCAAGAGGCTATTCCAGAAAGTAAGGGTTGGCAAAATATCCAAATTACAAAATTCAATTCATAATTATCCAAATTCATATTAGTTTCAATCCATTTAAATGGATTTATCTTAAATCCAAATTCATATTTTTGATTTTAAATCTAATTCATTTAATTGGATATGGATTAGATATAGATTGGATACATTTTTGGATTATTCAAATTGCATTTTGGGTTGGATTTTGACTTGGCCCGATCCAGGTTGAGCCAAGACAATTCGGGTTCAGGTTGAGCAAAGTCGCCCTAAGTTCACGTCAAGCCGAGTCGTCCGAGCCCAAGTCGAATCGAGTCGGTATGGGCCAAAGTCGACCAAGTCGTTCCGGGCCAAAGTCTAGCCGAGTCAACCCTGGGCCAAGTCGAGCTAAGTGGTCGTCCCGAGTTGGTCGGGGTCGATATTGAGCCGAGTTGTCCCAGGCCAATGTCTACTCGAGTCGGTCCATGCCCAAGTCGAGCTGACTCTTTCGAGTCTAATATGGAGTCAAGTGGGCCCGGGTCGATATCCAGATGACTAGGCCAAAGCTGATGTCGAGCCGAGCGGGCCCAAGCCGATGTCGAGCCGAGCGGGCCCAAGCCAATGTCGAGCCGTCCAAGTCTGAGCCAATGTCGAGATGAGCGGGCCAATGTTGAGACCAGCAGGCCAATGCCGATATTGAGCAGAGCAGGCCCAGGCAGATGTCGAGCCGAGCAGACCCAGACCGATGTCGAGTCGTCCAGGCCTGGGACGTTGGCGACTGTCCGGGCTCGCGTCGATGTCGAGTTGTCTGGGCCAAGGCCGATTTTGAGACGAGCGGGCCAAATCTGATATCGAGCAAGCCTGGGCCGATGTCAAGCCGAGCGGGCTTGGGCCAATCGAGCTTAGCAGACCCGGGTCGATGTCAAGCCCAACGGTCCCTGGTCGATGTCGATGCGAGCGGGCCCGAGCCAATGTCAAGTCGTACGGGCTCGTGCCGTTGTCGAGTCGTACGGGCCTGAACCGATGTCGAGTCGTACGGGTCCAGGTCGATGTTGAGTCGTTCGGTCCCGGGTCGATGTCTAGCCAGTGTTCCCGGGTCAATGTCGAGACCAGCTTTCCCGGGTCGATGTCTAGTCGTACGGGCCCGAGCCGATGTCAAGTCGTACAGGTTCGGGCTGATGTCGAGTCGTACGGGTCCGGGCTGATGTCGAGTCGTACGGGTCCGGGTCGTTGTCGAGTCGTACGGGTCCGGGTCGTTGTCGAGTCGTACGGGTCCGGGCCGATGTCGAGTCGTACGGGTCCGGGTCGATGTCGAGTCGTACGGGTCGGGGCCTATATTGAATCGTACGAGCCCGGACCGATGGTCGAGTCGTACGGACCCGGCTCGATTTCGAGTTGTCCAGGCCTTGGCTAATGTCAAGTCGTTTAGGCCCGGGTCGATGTCAAGTCGTACCGGTCTGGGCCGATGTTGAGTCGTACGGGCTCATGCTGATGTTTAGTCGTCTGGGCCTGGGCCGATGTCGAGCCGTTCGGGCCCGGGTTGATGTCTAACCAGCAGTCTTAGGCCGATGTCGAGTCATACGGGTCCGGGCCGATGTCGAGTCGCACGGACCCGGGCCGATGTTGAGTCGTACGAGCTTGTGTTGATATCGAGTCGTACGAGCTCGGGCCGATGTTTAGCCGTCTGGGCCTGGGCCGATGTTGAGCCGTTCGTACCCAAGTCGATGTCTAGCCAGCAATCTTAGGCCAATGTCGAGACTAGCAGTCCCAGGCCGATGTCGAGTCGTACGGGCCCGGGTCGATGTCGAGTCTTCCAGGCTTGGGTCGATGTCGAGTCTTCCAGGCTTGGGCCGATGTTGAGTCGTCCAGGCTCGGGTCGATGTCGAGTCGTCCGAGCCCGAGTCGATGTCGAGTCGTCTGAGCCCGGGTCGATGTCGAGTCTTCCGAGCTCGGGCCTATTTTGGGTTGTCTGGGTCCGGGCCGATGCTGAGTCGTCCAGTGTCAGGATGTCGAGTGGTTCGGACTCTGGTCGATGTTGAGCCGAGTTGGTCCACGTCCAAGTTGAGTCGGGTTAGACCTAGTTTGAGTCAAGTTAGTCTTGTGTCCATATCAAAATGTATTTAATATATTTGATAAAGTAAATTTAATTAAATTAAATTTATTCTAGATTTAATCCATATTAAATGAATTTTAAAAAAGTCCAAAAATAAATTTAATCTAGTTAAAATGAATATGAATTTTAAATTTTTATTTGAATTTGGATGGTATCTAGATTGGAAATCCATGAAGACTATACCACGAAGTTCTTTTTAAGAATCTAACTAAAGTTAATTAACTAATATGAGTTATCTTTACGTTGTAGAAACAACGTGCTATTATTAATCGACCAAGAAAGGTGAGAAAAGCAAGAAAGAACATGCAGATCACGGCAATATTGAGGCTGAAACTGACGTTGTAAGAGAAACAATAGCAATGCATTGCAAATCACCCCATTTATGCCATAACTAATGGACATGGTAATAAATGATTTTCCGTTACCTGATTCATGATAGTGTCATTGCATCAGCCAGGAATTCTGGCACTGATGTGCATTTATACAAAGCCTGTTCCCTGCTGAAAATTATAGATCATGTAGAATTACAAGATATAACTGCAACCACACTTCTTTTTGCTGCGCTGACATCTCAACACAATTTAGTATTGCCCTGGAACATTGGTCAACTTTGATCTTTACGATATCAGCAGAAGCATTGTTCAGAATGTACACAACAAAATTCTATTTAAGTGAAATCCATTTCTGGTTTTCGTTTGGAGTAAAACAGCTGCTGTGTGTACTTGGAGTTAAGGGTTATAAAATATTATTTATATTTGGTTAAATAGTTGAATGAGTTTGGGTACACTTTTGAGGATTTTGTAAGGTCAAAAATATAGAATATAGCAAGTGAGACTCAACTCTTATCCCTTAAGTAAATTTTTAGGATAAAATTAAATTTAAAGATGGTATCAGAGTTTGTTTTTGAGTTAGTTTCTACCTAAGTCAATATCAGCTAAAAATAAAACAGTAAGTGACATTTTAAAACATCGAAACTTATTCATATACTGTAAAAAATAACAGTATTAAAACTCTTTTAACTCATTAGAATATGTCATTTTAGAGTAATATACCAGTCACATTTCTAATTTTTTATTTGACTCTGTTGAACATAGTTTCTTAATTTTGGGATATGAATGTTTTAATGTGTACTGGTAGCCTAAAACCGAGAGGTATAGGCCGAGAACTACATGTTCAATAATCAAAGTGATAAGTTAAAACCGAAAGGTCTGGACCGAAACCTGAAAGGATAATAGAAATTATAGTAAAGCCCAATTTAAATAAGGAACTTGCACAAGGGGGTGTAAAAATAATAAAAAGGGGTAAAAAGAAAGTCCAAAGGTACTGTAGAAGGCCCATCAACGAAACCCTATAAATAGGAGGTCAGCACAAGAAAAAGGTAAGAGTGATTTTATCTGAAAAACCATTACATTGTTTCTAACTTTGGCATCGGAGCGACTTGCAGGTACATCCCCCCACCTGTGAGGAATACCAGCCGAGAGGAACAGCCGAGAGGAGCAGCCGAGAGGAGCAGCCGAGAGTCTAGCCCAGCTGAGAGTCCAGCCCAAGAAGTAATTCAGCCCAATAGGAAACCGAGAGTCTAGCCCGAAATCGGAAGATTTGCATAAAAGGCCGTCTTGTCATTTCGGTTCGAGTGTTCTTGGTCCCTTTTTGTAACAACATAATGTAAACAAAATCAAAGACAAAAACATAGGCAACTATGTAAGACACTTGTTGTTGTTTTTTTAATATTTGTTACATAAGGATTAACATTTAGAAAGAATTAAAATTGGAAAGCCTAATAATTAGTATTTCATAAATCAAAGCCTTAAATAACATTTTATAGAAATTCCAGTTTCAATCAGTTGAATTAAATAATATGGTATATTTTTTTAGATAATAAATTATAAGTCTGTGAATAAAAAATTTAGACAATTAATTATCTTCTACATAATGGATTATTTATTGAGTTCTTTCTATCGAGATAGATAATAATTTATTATTAATGAAAATTACATCAATAATTATTTGTTGGGATAATTGATTACTGATTGTGAAGTGAAAATTTGAACTGATTTGTTTCTATATTTGGACGTGATACAATTTTTATCAACCAATTCCATAAAATACTTTTTATACGAATGATTTTAGTTAAAATTTAACATTCTTATTTAAATCAAATTTGAGAATGTTCTTTTGAAATTTAAATAAATTGGACTTCAATCAATGAACTTTATCTTTGAAAACTAAACAACACTATTCTTTCTTGAGATATTTAGTATTAAGTGTAATTGGAGTTTCAAGTTGTGATTATCCTTTGGTTTATCTAAGAAAGGAATTTCTTAGATGTGATATTTTGATGTGTGTGATTAGAAGGTCATTGAAGTGATTCAATGAAAAACTTTTCCAGTGGATTGTCAAGTATTTTTTCTTAAATTTAAAATCCATATTTGATAGCTGAATCAGTGTAATTTTCTTTATATCTATGTACTTAATATTGCTTTATTGTCATTACTTTGAATTTGGACTCCCATTATTCGGTTTTAGTCATATTTGATATTGTATAGAAATTGCTCAAAAGGAGAACATATTTGAGAAGGTTTATTGTGAAATTTGTGAAACTATAGGTCTCGAGACAGTTTATAAAGGTTATTTTATAAAAGTGGAGACATATTGTCATGTTATTTATGATTTGAAAAAAAAGTTATATCTGAAAATTGAGTGAAGTAAATTATCTGGTAGCCAATATCAATCTCAAGGATATCTGTCACCACCAGGAGTTTTGATGTTATGACTCTTTGGGATATCTGGTTTGATATATATAAAGACTTTCTTGCTATTTTGTGTAATGTAGTGGGGGAAGAAATATTAAAATAATTGTTTGTGTTAATTTTGAAATATACACTATTTTGAATATTATTTATTAAAATTGTTTTTACTATAAAAGACGGTTAGTCAGTCAAATGAATGAAGGTGATTTGTCTTGGAAATTGAATTATGATTCTATAGAATAATTGTCAAGTTTGTTAAAGACATAGTAAAAAGATTTATTTGTAGAAGATTTTTTTGATACTTAAATTACTAAAAATACACATAATTATAAGTATATAAATGAATATGATAATTAAGTGATTATTTTTATAAAATTAATATGTATTTATCTGTCTTTTTAAACTTAGATTATAGTGTTGAAAAAATATATAAAATAAATAAGAAATATAATGAAATATACCATTCAATAAGTTATTGCTATATAAATATCCAAATAATATGAATACATTTAATTTGATTAGATTATACTTATTGAACTACATACTTAATTTGATTACATTTTTACGTATATCTCCATATACTTCGGATATACATACCAGAGTTATTTAAACATAATCAATCTTTAGTTAAAAATTATATATTATTAATCATTGTCTAATAATTTACTTTTCACCTAAATCAGTAAGTAATTTCAAAACAATGACCTCTAATAATGTTTTACGGGGTGGTTATATAAATTGTGCCCGTATCTTCAATAGCTAAGGAACCCATTATTGAAAATAACTTTTATTGAATATATTGATACGGATATTTGGAATAATATGTAAACGGAAAAAGGAATATTATTACATGCTCTCTAGTGATGAATAACATAGTATCCATAAGTGTAAAACTGATACAAAAATATGTGACATGTCTTACAACTTAAACCTGGGAGATTACAATTTATGTTAAAAAAAAAGAAATTGAGAACTGTACACACCAATTTACAAATATAATTTTATTAATATAATTTCAAAATTATTTTTTTAATAATTATTTTTATTTAAATTATAATATGATACAAGATTGTCAATTAAATACCATCACATCAACAATTTTTTCCTAGCTTAATCTTAGAGGAATAATTTCATTTATAATACAGCAACCGCTACCTAATAATTTTTTTCATAAGATTGAATGATTTATATAATACTTTTTTATGAAATTTGTAAAATACTCTAAATGAATTTTAAAAATTAACAAAATTATTTATTCTTAAAAAGTAATTTGGAGATTATAAATTGATTGAAATTCAAAGCAAACTTCCTCTCACTTATTGTTGCTCTTCGTACAAAATGACTGATTTTCTTAACGGTTCTAATTTCATAAGTTTGGAAAAAGAGATTGAGAAATGAAAAACTACACTTAATTAACTGATATGTCAAGTGATATTATACCAGTATGTAATATCATTAATAATTAGAATTTTAAAGTTGCTTATTTGCAATTAAATTTAACTCTAAAAAGTATTAAAAAAAACTGAGTGCCTTTTTTCGGCGTTATATATCTAATAATTAAGATACTGTGAAGCATATTAACCTAAAGTTATCTCTCTTTCAGAATGATATTTAAGAGGAAGTTTACTCCAAATATACCATATATAACAGCATTTGACACTGCAATTTTCGTCGTTTACGTCTTGCTCTTCGCCTGCTATCGTGGTTCTTATACTCTCACTGTAAAATCGTGTTATATATATATATGTGTGTGTGGGTTTCAGTTCCACTAACTGATAAATTGGCGAATCCGGTGACGGATCTTTTGTATACAAACTCTCCTCCAACGAGGGAAAGAGGTATTATCAACATTCATAGCACATTTTCATTTTCTTTTTGAATTCTGATTCATTTGTTGGTTCAATCGCATGAGAACCTTGTTATAGATATCCTGATACCGGAGTCAAATCCAAAAGCAGAAGAGAAGCTTGTAGAGTTGCTCGAGGATGAGAACTTCTACTTGAATATAGAGGTAGGTAAGGTTTTCTAATTGATTCATTAATTCGATTATTCTCGTGAATTTTGAATCGGTAGTTTTGTTATTCCAATCTGATTCGTTAATTTGTTGATTTTGAATCGTGGAAAAGAGAACAAGGACGGTTGCAGGTGTTGATTTTGAAGTTGAAGGAAAGCGATAAGCAGAGAAAAAGGCCTGCGCGTTTTTACTTCACAGTTGGTACAGTACAAACACAAGGAAAAGGTGCGTCCATGGCTTAAGGTTGCTTTGCTCCGCTCAATCGGTTAGTTCTCACTTGCATTTACCTGTGTGATAATTTGATTTGATTGGATTATAGTAACCGATTTTCTTAGGCGTATGCGTAGCGATATTATGAAGCAATTTCGGTTGATCCTCGTTACCGTGGAGAACGTGCTGCCAACACAATTTATTTAAGAAAACAAAAAGTTTAAATAAGAGAACCAATTTCCATTGATGATGATTACTTAATTTTTTTAAGAAAAATAATTATAAACCAAGTCGAATAAATAAAATATAAAAAACCGAGTTATATTTCAATTCCTCATATATTTTATTTCAAACCACGTAATTTAATTTATTGGAAGAAGGAGTGAAGGAGAGAGTAGAGGAATAGAAGAGAATGGGAATGAGAGAAAAAAATGACTTCTGCACTTTTTAATTTTCTCACACTCGATATGTCTACGTATTTCTAAACAATACTTTTCATTAAAAAGGTATAAAATCAGATACTCCTGTAAAAAAACAGTAAGATTCTATTTCCTTTTTTTCCTACTTCTTTTAAATGAAACTCCTAGAAGCATTTCTCTTTTTCTTAAATATTGATCCTATTCTTTTCTATGTATTCGCTACTTTCTATTTTTATTTATTTTTTTTATATTTTTTAAATATATTGATGTGATAAGGAGAATAAAGAACATGAGTGGTTTAAATATAAAGAAAGGTTAAACAAAAAAAAAAAAGTGGAAGGGCATAATTAAAGTTATAGCAAGGAAAGAGAGAGGAAGCCAATGAACAATTTATGGAGATATATAAAAATTAAATATACTGTTAAAGTGTAATTTTACTAATAAATAATTGTAAACCAAAATTTTCTGGCTCTTATTGTTACAAGAGAAACAATACAGTTGCTGTGCCTGATTGCTCAACATTTTTTTAGTCATAAAAAAAATAAGTGAGATGGATATATAACTTTACTGATTGAACAGCTATTTTTAGCTGATAAAAAAAACAGTTATTTTTGTTTATATTTTGTCATTAGAGTTCCTTTTATTAAGCGTACAACTTCTTCAAAAAAAAAACGTAATCACTTGTTTCAGTTTTTTCAAAATAAATTATATAAAAAACGCAAACAAGCATAATCTGTTTTGAATAGTTTCTAACATAATAAACTATTTTTTAATACCTTAATGATTCTAAACAAACATATATACATATAGTAAGTTATGATTTTTTAAAAACTCTAAAAATAATTACTTAACTATTTTATAGTAGGATTACTTCTCTTTTAATCTATGATTGGCCTTTCTAAAATAATTAAAGGGTAAGCAATTTGCATAAAGAAAAGGTAAATAAGTTTTAAAAAAGTGAAGGATAAATGTAAGCAAGACCATTATTAATTATATTTGGTAAGCTTGTTATTGTATATATAGGTCAATTATTTCTTTTACAGGATAATAATAATAATACTATAATAAATAGAAACATACAGGAGGAGAAATTAACTAAGGATTATAATATATAATTTTATATTTCCTTGTGAAATAATTTTTTTATTATGAATATATATTTATATATACACATGTTTGCAGTATTTGCAATCATTTTTTATTTTGATATTAGTTCAATTATTTTTAAATCTTTCATATTGAGTAACCACTCGAATTTGTGAAACTCGAGTGTACCAGTGTATATTAAAGTATCATTAAAATTATGAATTTATAAAGGTATTATAATCCATTATATAAAAGTTTAAAAAGATAGTCTTTTATTTAAAAGTATTTCATATATTTATGATCAACGTAGAATTTGGTCTGTAAATCCATTCAAATATATTTTTTTAATAATTTCCAAAAATAAATTGATTACTAAATCAAATGAATCTCTAGGAGGAAAAGAAATAAAATCAAACTCGTATTCAGTAGTGCTGAACTAATTTGCCATGAAGAATGAATTTATACTTAAGCTCTAGGAGAAGTCTTCAAATTTAATTTTTAATATCGTTAGAGATCTTATCTTAACTAAAAGATAAATTAAATTTAATTAGAATAAGATCAGTTATATAAATGTAAAATTCACTTTATAAACTAATATTTAACTTCTTAATTTTTTTTTTTATTGTAGTCATAAAAAGAAGAAATAGACTGTTTTGCTTACATATCATTCGAAAGTGAAAAAAAAATACACATGCACTTATTTATGCATGCGAAACTGAGGAGACGAGGCTGTATATCTTGTTAACATATTATTTATAATGCGGGTTTATTATATATAGTTTTTTTTTTATCAGCAAAAGAGAAAATAAATAAATAAAATAGGTTTATTATATATAATTTTTTTTATCAGCAAAGAGAAAATAAATAAATAAAAATTATTTTAGTGGTGATTCATATTAGATTTATGTATCTCATTAGAGTAAAAACAGATTGTTTATAAAACATAGATTGTTTTAGTTTGTGGTATTGTTATATGGTGTTGTTTTAGCCTTCTCTTCTCTTGTGTAGGTGCTTTCTTTTGTTTAAGGTTTTGTTTTGTTAAAACAAGTGTCAAAATCTAGGTCTTGTAATTGTTTTGTAAACTAATCTTTGTATTGAAGTATCTTCTTTAATTTATTTGTTTATTAGGAAAAAAAAATATATTTTATTAATCAAGAATTATTACTCATTTACATTCACTTACCTTTACATTACATTTACATTACATTGAGTGTTATATTTATATAACACATAAAAAATAAAAGATAAAAAAAAAAAAAAAAAAAT
>Ga0123342_1006425_pt1 | contig 16299 bp, 11 predicted proteins | sample Turbeawhitnodule_FD_89960 | JGI IMG/M metagenome (GOLD analysis project Ga0123342, IMG submission 89960) | Root nodule microbial communities of legume samples collected from Mexico - Turtle bean Mexico white nodule | ecosystem: Host-associated > Plants > Roots > Nodule | place: Mexico: Nepantla... | reverse complement strand
TGTTTGACCCAACTTTCCTTTTCTGTTTCAGCTAGGTCTTAGTCTTTTTCTTATATATACACCATGTATTTTACTCTCTAATACACAAGTAAATAAGAATTTCTTTTGTATTTTCTTTTCTCTATTTTTCTCTCTTTTATGCTTAAGTCATTGTCTCTTTTTCATTTGTAATTAGGGTTCATCAAAACCTCCCTTTCTCCATTGCGATTTCGTGTGATTACGTGCGCTCCATTTGATGCACCACATCAGACAAGGAATATTCATCTTCATTAACTGTAATAATGTTTTTTGGAAAAAAAAAGGATGTATTGCAGGAATACCATTGGTCTTTGCAGAAAAGGTTGGAAAAAATCTACAACTTGAATGCTTTGATACCCCTTTAAACGATATCACATGGGAGAATTAACTCCATTGTAAAAAAAAAATACAGAAAATAGATCTTTGTAATAATTTTAAAATAGAAAATATAATTAAGAAGAGCCAGAATTTAGGCATCTTAGAATTATGAGAGTTTTGTACTCAATATGGATACGGAAAGAAAAATCTCCCTTCAACCATTAAATTATGAAACTTGAATAGGACCATCTAATTAAGAAAAGAACTTGAAATTATCAAAATAACAAAAATACTAAAAAAGAATGCAACTATTAAGAATAATACTACTAACTCCAGAGATAAGTCGAAGATAATATGCTTTAAATGAGGAAGAGTGGGATATATGAAAAGACACCATAAGGTAAAAGGAAAAAATAATGAGTCTTTAGTAATTCTAGGCTAATTGAGTATTCTTTCCTATTCTAACCACTCTTACCTATGTTAAGACGCTAGCTAGTCTATCAGTCTCGTGATACGAAAGCCTAAATGTTTTGATGATAGCCAACACTAAAATATGTGTTATGTTATATAATAAATTTCACTCAAGTGAAATATTAGAAGATCTTAATAATAGAAGATGAACAAAGATTCATTAAACGATCTTAAAATGAAAAGATCCATTATACAGTGTAGTGAAGACACATAAGATGATTAAATCCTTGTCTCAACATTGAAAAAATCTCTAAGTGCTTATTTGATATAAAAAGGACATTTAAAATGAGGAATGTTGTCCAAAAAGATAGTTCAAGTGAGAAGAGACACACCAGACAATCTCATAGGACTTGATTAAATATTCTTGCTAGAAGGTCTCGTCACATGATTCTATTGCTCATGGATACACCAGAAGATCTCTTCATACAATTTCAAAAAGAATAACTAATTGGACGAGCTCAAAGCACATGATAGCTCAATCATACATTGCCTCATAATCACACCAGACGGTCTCTGAAACATGCACACCATAGACGATCATCACGTCTTTTACACATCTGACAGTCTGTTATATCAAGGAGTGTTTATACTTAACTTTTACATTCTTTGAATTTCTTATAACACTACTCATATGTTTTTGAATCAATCTTGACATTCTTAAATCATATAAAACAATTTTCAAATAAGATTAATGATTAACTGGTTTTGGAAAGTTAGTATTTGAGAACGTAACACAAAACATACTGGAAATCTCAAATATTATGTACTTCAATATTTGTGAATAAAAAAGCACCTTTCAAATTGATTATAAATATTTTTTAATACATATGTGCATTTATTATTAAGATTAAAATTGTATTGGAAAGTTTTTGAATGAATAATGATTTTATTAGAAAGCTTTCGAAAAATATAGCACACATATTCTCTATAAAATTTTGTTTGAAATATATTTTATGAAAAGATATCTAGGTTAAAATGTTATTACACTTCCACAATCAAATTTTATATTAACTTGGAAAGTATTTGAAAATGGATTTATAGTGAAAATTTGAGAAAATAAAGTCTTTGATCATTCATAGAATATAAAATATATTGTTTCAGTGATACCCATGATTTATTGTGTTGATTATAATGTTTATTGATACTGATATTGTTTCAAGAAATTATCAGAGGATCATAAAGACATGTATAAAGCCGATAGTCAATGTTTCCTTATCCATCTAACGGGAAAACGATGAAGTCAGAGAGTGGGATTCACACAAATAAAGATCAAAGAGTTATCAAGCCGCTGAGAATGAAGATATACAAAGAGAAAGAAGATTCAAAGTATAAATAAGTGATACGACGCAATGAAGGCTCATATATGAACATTTCATATTGAGTGTCTTATACGAAGAAGACAATGAACAATGCAGAAAAGGAAATATTTGTGCACAAAGATAATCCAAGCTTCAACGTTCGACTTTATATATAAAAATAAAGTATTTGAAGAGCATGTAATTGTTCAAAGACGCAAAGAAAGCACCAAAACTAAAGTTTCCATTTCGAGCGTCTAACACATTGAAGATGAAGATCAACATGACATATTTGGTCAAGATATTGAAGTTAAGAGGATTAAAGCTACAATGTTCACATTTGAGAAATATAAAGGAAGAATAAAAATGCCTCACACATCTAAGACATGCAAAGATCAATTAGAGCAAAAGTTTCTATATTGAGTGTCTAATGACTATAATGAAGAACTCAAAGCTTCAACTGTCACATTCTGAAGCCTATATAAAGACCTTGAAGATAAAGAACACAATAATAAATGTAAATAGAACAAAAAAGAAATGCCATCATCAAGTGAATATTCAATTGTGTGTTAGAATAATGTTAAAATAAGTGGCTTAAACAAGAGGGGAGTGAATTATTTTTGAAAGATTTTTTGCAAAGATTGAAGGTAGAGTGAAATTTATGAAAAATCAACCAATTGATTTTCTGTTCAACTCAATAAAATTTTTATTTTAAGGTTATTTCCAGAAAATCAACCTGTTGTTTTCACGAAACAACCGATTGTTTATATCAGCAAAATTTAAAACAGTGTTAAAACAAATTATGAGTGTAGGGATAGAGAGAATCACACAAGATGTTTATACTGGTTCACTCTTAACCAAGAACTACATCCAATCCTCAATTAACCATTGAGAATTCACTATGTAATCAACCCTAGATTACAAAACACACACCAAGAGTGATGATCTTGAACCTCTCAAGAACACACACTACTCTTTGGCAACACATAGTTTCCAGAAAACACCTTTCTAAAAGTGCCTTACACTCCAATACAGAAATACAATGTTTCAAATACACTTGAGATGATCCAAAGCTTTTGAAATCTTGAAAATTGTTTTTGATAATTTCTCTTTCTTAGTTAATACAAAGAAGTGTTAAACAACCTTTATATAACCTCAATCAAGTGGTCAAAGCAGTTGGAATCATTTAAAACAGTTTAAAATACATAAGAGAATTCTGTTATGAAAACAACTAGTTGTTTTCCAAAACAATCGATGGAAATAAACTTTCTGTTATAGTTTTCATAAAAAAAATCAGTTGATTTATTAAAACAATCAATTGATTATGTTTGACAGCAAAGACAAAACAAAGCGAAGCTTTTCCAAATAACAACAGGTTGATTCGACATTTCAACAAATTGAATTTTCACACCCTTTTAGAAAATCCATCTTTTCAAAAAAGGTTAAGATTCAAATGAACTTGGATAATCTTAAGGAGTGAATTAACAAGTTAAAAACTACTAGACAACACACACGCACCCAACAACAAGGTCTTCCAATTTTCCTCATGAATTTGGAGACATCAAAGCATTTTGTTCACCAAATAACACTTATACAATTTACATATGCTTTAAAGAGCGACTTGTGAGATTAGATATTGTGCCTAACCTTTGTAAATCCATCACACTGTGAAGTATATCCTTAGAGCTTTCATTGTTATTTATGTAGAGAGTTTTCTCATTGTTAAGAAGTCATGATCTTAGGGGGAGATTAGGATTAGTTGCTTGGAGAGGTAGAGAATATTTAGTGACCTGAAGAGCTGTAAGAATACTTGTGTGTACTTGGAGAGGTAAAGAATACTTGTGTGTACTTTGATAGGTAGATTATACTTCGTGTACCTAGAGAGGTAGAGAATAGTTGGTGACATGAAAAGGTGTAATAATACTTCTGTACCTAGAGAGGTGAAGAATAGTTTGTGAAAAACTTTTGAGCATGTTGCTTTATGGGACTAAACATAGACCTTGTTGTTGGCTGAACCAGTATAAATCACTGTATCCATTTCTTTCTCTCTCTCTTTGTCTTTTATTTGTTAGACATTATGCTTGCTTTGTTTTTTAGGTTCGCATATTGAGTTTAAACTTCATTCAACCCCCTTCTAGAGTTAATTGTATCTTCAGCCTGACCCTGTCAAGGAGTATTTTGTTGAAGAAGAGTTTTGATGACTCCAAATCTCCATGAATTGCTTGAAGGTTGATTGTAACTTAGTTGGGTGTGTTCTGGGATAGTTTGAATTTGTTAATTCACTCTTAGTTTGAATCCAAAAGCAGGTTTAATTCATTTTTTTTAAAGAGTGTTTTATGAAGAAGCAGAAAAACAACCAGTTGTTTTATCGTTTTAATCGATTGTTTCATACTTAATGTTTTTGAAACTGGTTTTGGCAGATTTGAACTTGGTTGACTTTGCTGTCAAACCAATTCAATCGGTTGTTTCGACAAAACAACTGACTGTTTTTTAACTGCCTTAACAAAATTCTGTTAAGTTTGTTAAATATGCTTTAAATGCTTTCAAACTGATTTGGCTTTTACAATAAATGTTTTTAACTTCTAATTGGAGTATAATTGTTCTGTTATACGCTCCTAACAGTTAAGTTTCAAGATTTGTCTTTGAAATCAAGTTTTCTCCAAGATTGCTTAAAGCTTTGGATTTTTCTCTAAGAGTGAAGTAGGACTTGCTGTGTACTTTGATTTGATTTGTACCAAGTGTGATCAACCATATTTCCTCATTCAATTGTATTTTTGTAAGGACTTGTGTTCACAGAGTCAGAGGGTGTTCTGATCTGTGGTGTGATTGTGTGTGCCAAAGAAAGTGTGTGTTCTTGAGGGAATCAATATCACTTCTTTGGTGATTGTGTGTTTGTAATCTGGTTTTTGATTACTTAGTGGATACCCAGAGGTTTCAGGGAACTGGATGTAGCTCTTGGTATAAGAGTGAACCAATATAAAATTTCTTGTGTGATTCTTTCTCCCCCTTAACTCTTAAATATATGTTTTTAGTTGTTTTTATATACTACTGATAAAAACAACCGGTTGAATCGCAGAAACAACTGGTTGAATTTCTGGAATTCAACTAAAATTGTTTCCTATCTTGCATTCTTTGATTCCTTTGGTTGTGATTCTTCTTTGATTCTCTTCATACCTTCAAAACTTTCGAAAAACGTTTGAAAAGAATTCACCCTCCCTCTTGTTTAAGGCCTACAATTCTAACATATTCTTTACTCAAGCCACCCCTAGATGCGATTATTCTTTACCAAGTCACTTTTGACTCAATGAGTATTCTTGGTTCTTTAGTCACTATACAAGAATTGAAGGTTAGTATTAATCATTTTTGTCTGACTATTAGGGAGGATTGCCTTTGACGACATATACAATGTTTAAGCTTTCTCTTTTATTTTAGATATTCTTGCACTTTAGGAAGGGGTTTCGTCTTTTGATGTGAATAATGGATAAGAACTCTCTCTTAGGTGGTTGAATGAACACTTTTAGTGTTCTTCTAATGACCTATTTTGATCCATAAATATAATAGTGTTCCTTCTTTAAGCTCTAGGATCGTTCTTCTGAAGCTTTGAGGATTTCTCTACATTTTAGTAGCATTTTGGCATAGTGTCACCTCCACTCTTGTTTTTCTTCTTCTTGATGGTAGTGCACATCGTATAGGGTAGATAGTTGGGTCAAAGTTGAAAAAATCTTTGTGTCAGGAAGTTGATGAAGAAACAATTTTAACTCGTATCCCAAGAGATCTCGATATTGATTTGTATTTTACTTGAACATATCTCTTTTGTAGACACACATTCCCTACAACATATAAAAGCATAAGGATATTTGAAGTACAAAATTAGCTTAGTCTATGCATTTATCATTTGATATTTTGTACACGTTTTTTTTTATTCTTCGGAAGAGCTTTATAATACAAAAAAAAGACAATACAATGTTGTATCGTCTGTCAGATGAAACACTTACATCTTACATGATCTGTTGTTTTCATAGAACTATTGTGTTTTAAACGAAGTATGACTATGTTTTAGACTTAACTGTTTTTAGCAGTTAATCAAAATCTTAGAGTGTTGGACTTTTTCCTTAACATCAAATTCATTTCTTCATTTCATATTTTCTTCTAAAATCAATTTTGGTTGGAATATCATCTTGATTAAGACCAAGACATCAAGCTTGACTGAGGTCTAAGTGCCGTAATCTCATAATTAGTTTTTGATAAATGTTGACAAATGTTTCTTTCAAACTAAAGTCGAATGTGTTTATTGACTACGATCTCTTTCAAACCAAGACATAAAGCTTGACTGAAGTCAAAATTATTTTTCAATCAATGTTAGGAAGATTACTCTTCAATAAATATTGACTACGATCTCTTTCTATTGATATTAGTAAGAATTATTTTTTATTTACATTGTCAGAATTATTTTGTTGTTGTTGATTACTATTATTTCATGTTTGATATTGGTCAAAATTTTCTTAACCAAAAGACTATTTTTTAATAGATGTGAAATATATTTTTTCTACTGATGTTTGTCATAGTTTTTTTTGACAATATCTACAATAGTTATTTTTTTTATCAATGACACAAATGTTATTCTTTATCAATGTTTATTAGGATTTTCTTTTTCTGACGTTGATTAGAAAAATTGGCCAACTTTAATTATAATTTTTTTTCCAATGTCAGTTAAAAGAATTTTTCTTAATTATCACCAATCAAGAAAAAAAGCTTTGTGAAAGTGAGTTGAAGAAATCTTGACAAAAAAAAGATACCATAAACATAAAAAGGGACCATAAATATCGATATTTTTAATTTTTTTTTATATTTGACAATAACTAAAATACTTCATCTTAATAAAAAATTTACAATTCAATAAATCTCTTATCTAAACAAAATATTTAAGAAGTAAACCAATTTAAAATAAGATAAAATCAAATTTAATATATTTAAATATATTAAAAATGATGAAATTTCCTATTTAAAATGTTATATATTTGATATTAGGTTAGTATAATTTCCGCGGCTCATAAATTAACATGTTCCCTCTTAAATAGATTTCTGAGTTCGTTATTTTATTTATTGATATTAAGTATGCGCTAGTATCACTACATTCTTCTCAACTAATTTGATATTCAAGATAAAAAATAATAATCTCAAACATACTTAAAGATTATTAATAAGAAAAGTAAATTACACTATAATTCTCTACATTACAAAAAAAAATATAATTTTATATAAATTTTGGCAACTATCAATTAATGTCATCACTAAAATCCCTAATGGACATTAGCATCAATTAAATAATCTTCTCTGTGAAAATATCAATCAAACAAACTGCAGTACCCATCAAAATATTTATGATAGTGTCAAACAACAGTCTTTCTCATAATTGTTTTCACTTCCTGCTTACAAAACAGTAGAAGTCTTCAAGGTTCAAGTTGAAGAACTTAGCAGGCACAGTATTCATTTGAATCTTCAACATAATGTTTTTTACAACATCTTCAACACAATGTTAAACAATTCATTTACATTAAAAGTCTGTCCATAGTTGTAGAAAACTAATTCTAAACGTGACTCTAGTCAAGTTTCATCTAATTGGTGGTCCTCTTGTTCTCTCATTTAGCTATATCAACATCTGATAAAAGTGTCAGATGATCATCAATCTCAATCCAGGTTTATGTATATGAAAAAATATCTCTAAAAGAGAAGTTATCTTCTAAATGGATCTCAATCTCTAAGTATTAGTACTTCATTAATGACAAAAAGGATATCTTGAGCTCCCCCATGAAATTAAGTGTCACATACCATCCCACTGAACAAAACCATAAGAACCAAAGAAAAGGAACTCTCATTAAGTTGTGAGTAAATCACAAATAGTATTGAGCTGTGCAGAATTACACTGTCTCTAAACTACTAAAATCATGTTTCCATCCATGACTTTGGTAATGAAGATCCGAATATTTGGTGGAGCAATATTTTCTCCCTTTTGCTTAGCTTGTTTACACCACCATAGCCTCGAAAAACTCCTAATTTCAATGCTTCTCTTCCTTCTTCCACAGCCCTTTTCCTCACAGCTGTCAATAAAGATGAACCATGAGGAGTTTCACTGTTTTCAGTTTTTTCTGTTTCATGTACCAGCTTGTCTTCCCCTACTTTCTCCTTAGGTTGACTATTGGCTCCACTGGCATTAGTGCCTGCACAATCATCATGGTCCCTATTTCCCCACCATTTGTTTGAAGTGGCTGATAAGCGTTCTGACGGAAATCCAGACTTGAATTCATCCATTGTTGTCATTGCTTTGGTCAAGCCAGTATTGACCACATTCTGCGTCCGAGCACTTTCGACATTCTTGTTTCCTTGCTGCTGCGAATTCTGAAGCACTGTAATACCTTGTACTTTGGCCCTCTCATCATTTGTTTGTAGCAAGACACTGCCGTCAAACATCAGATTAGCATAGATCAGTTATAAAGCATAATCAAATAGGTTAGAAAGTCCAGGCCTATTATTAGTCTATACAGCATCTGCGATCTGCCCTCATGCCATTCAAATAAAAAAGTTTCATTTTTTTTTCACAAATAATACCATTCATAGAAATCAAATCGCAACACTTATTTAACAAAGATAAATGTCAAAGAATGCTTCTAATTAAAACAATGCTTCTGATGAATGAGATGTATAAGAACAGATGGTAAAATATACCAAAAACTTAAAAAAATGGTAGGCAAGAAAGGACATAAGATAAGCAAAACAGTCCAAGCTCCTACTTACGCGACATTGACAGCACTCCAAAATTACCATTATCTGAACCAAGAACCAAAAAGAATCCTACAAAATTACTTTAGCTCATTAAGTTGGCAACCGCAAAAAATAACCCAACAGATTCTAAGATTATTCTCCAACCATGAGATGTAGACATTAGATAACACCATAAATTCCACATTAGCAAAAACAAGCTTGGCTTCTTTAATCCACACACAACTTCTTACACAACCTATGAAAAAGTACTCCTCATCCTGTGGACAAATACAACATTTACCAAAAGCACCAAAGAAGTCTACTATTCAAATAGATAGTATTAGTTAGTGTAAGAAAATGGCAATTGGTTCAAAGAAACAAACAAACTGTTGTGTATATGTGTGGGACAAGAGGAATCGAATGACTACGGAAGTGCAACTCTGTAATATAATATTATTATTGAAATATGAGCTTATCACAATGGATGGTGGTTGTTACCCCAGGCAGGAATCACTGAGGCAGGACCAAATTATGGATGCATGTTGCACAACCGGATGGAGCTCTTTGTAGACAAAGGCAAGAGAATGTAGGGTTGAGTATGATAACCATGACAAAAGTGTGTAAATAACAAGTTATTAAGATAGAAATATCCTCAAGATCTCTACGGTGATTAGGAAAAAATATCCTTAAAATTTGAACTCATTTTTATTTATTATTTTAAAGGATTTGATTATTACAAATAGAGATGATGAAAATATAATTGATGTGACTGATATCAATAATAATTTTTTATTTCCTTAATTCAAGTTGGTATCAGAGACTATGATCTTGGGAGCCCCCGCTGCCACATTAACAGTCACCGCCACCATTGATTGCAATTAGTGGTGGACCAAAAAGGTGTGCCGCATTTTGGCAATCACAACGTCCACATTTGCATTGTCAACAAAGTTCCCCCACATTGTCTCATGCCACCAACAGTATCAACGCATGTACCCACGTGCCTTTTGTTGCAAAGCCCACTCGCCGCCACCTCAAACAGGGTCATTGTTGGGACCTCCTAAGCCCATTTCAAGAGGCGGTGACTTCTCATTTGGCTCCAATTTGAGTAAATATGAATTATTTTGGCTATTTTGCCAAAAGGTTTCTCTTTGTTACATCTTTGTTTTGTGTTTTTTTTTTCAATGTCCAGTATGAAAAGTTATAAAGAGGAACTTGATCGTTCGAGAACAATGATTGAATCAATAATTATTATTGACCCTATGTCTCAAGGTGTTTGGATTCTAAATTCAGGAACAATTGATCACATGCCTCCATTTCCTAAGCTCTTCAATTCGTATGTCAAAATGGCAAGAAAACAACTCATTACAGTTGCAAATGGTGATAATATACCCATATGAGAATATAACAATAACAATACAATATTAAGGATGTTTTATATGTCCCAGAACTGACCAATAGTCTTATTTCTACACAAAAGCTTATAAAAGATTTGAAATTGATGACTTAAATTGAAATGAAAGACCTATGAAAACTCAAGTATTTCTTTTGGAATAGAGATTGCTTATTCCAAAAAGGGGATTTTTATCTCCAAAATAAAATATATGCTTGATGTCCTCAAAGAAATAGGTAAACTGGGACGTAGAACTTCAGGAGTTCCTACAACTGGTTCGAACTTTATTAACAAAATAATTTGTTTATCTTGTTACATACATAGTTCTAGTCAAAGTTTGAGCTCTGAATAATGGAAGATTGGATGAATCTTGGTTGTAGGAGGCAGTAGCAGCTTATAAGCAACCTGGCCTATTCTCTCTGGTATTGGAAAAGGGCCAAAATACCGAGGTTTAGTTCTTGGTTTCAAGGTGCCCTTTTTCAGTAGGATTGCAGCTTCACTAACAACATATCTCCAACTTGGAATTCCTTATGAAGTCTCTTTTTCATCCGTATACATTTTTAACTTGTTGAACTCTTTGAAGGTTGCCTTTGAATTTTGCCAAACTAACATCTCTTTGTAGTAAATAGTTACTGCAGTGAGGCTAGATCCTTTAATTAGGGACATACTTCAAAATCTGTGGAGGGTTACGACCATACACCACTTTGAAAGGTGTCATTCCAATACTAGTGTGATAAGAGGTATTGTAGTGCTGCCAAAATTGACAAGTACACACTTTTCTTTGTAAGAGACTATTGTCTTAGGACAACCATGTAATTTCACCACAATGTTCATGAAGGACTCAACCACCAACTTACTGGTATAGTCAGATTTCAGAGTTGTAAAGTGAGCATATTTTGACAACCTATTGATTACCACCATGATTATTGTGAAGCCATGTGGGGGAGGCAGATAAATTATAAAATCCATAACCAAAATCTTCCCATATTTGGTTAGGAATAGGTAGTGGCTGAAGCAACCCAGAAGGTAAGGTAGTAGCAGACTTTGCTTGTTTACACAATTTTTTTTTTAATTATGCATGCCTTGCCAATAAAACAGTGCATTTTCCTGAGCCAGGGTTCTAGTGCAACTAGCATGTCCAAACCAACTCTTATTTCATTTGCCTCTTTTGCCCTCTTATCATTTCCATTCTTTACACAAACACATGATAAAAACAATTGCAGAGCTGGATATGTGGCATACCACGACCATAAATTATTTTTTTCCATAGAGAACTTTTAACAAAATACAATTTTCAAGGAACAAAATCGTACACACACATCATTCGGTGCACACAAGAGGGTTGAAATACAAAAAAAAAATGATTGAACATAATTGTTCGGCAGCATGTATGTTGTATGAACCATGAGAAATGGATGTTAATATACTATATCAAGAACAGGTGCTGATATTGACGACAAAATTTTTGGTGTCAAAGGAATAGTCAAAACCAATGGCAATGAATATACTTTGCTAGACTTGAAAACTTACCTCTTGTTGCCACTAATCAAAACCATTGTCAAAGATCCCAGTAACACAACACTTTTAAACCCCACCTGCATAAAATTAAAATGATACTCATAAAACACTAAGATAAACTAGTCAAAACCACAGCATGGACTAGTTTCCTTTCCAGAAGCTTGTCCAAGGACATAGCAATATATCAAAGTTCCTATGCACGAGAGTACATGACCAAGTATCAACACTAACATCATAATCAGGAGTGAGGAGAGAAAACAATGAACAAATAGTGTGATGTAAATCATCTGTTCAGAAGTGATAAAATAAGACAAGAACACAACCTACAACTTAAGTAGCTTCCCTGCAAAACTTGTCATAGTTGTCATTTTCTTACTTCTTTATCACCTATCCGAGTGTTTCTAAGATAAACTAACCCATGCTTATTTCAATTATCTACCACTCCCAACCATCAAAGAAATATTGTCACCCAAAATTTCATTTGATAACCTTATTTTTCTCACTTAAAGTTTTCAAATTTTACTTTCAGATTCCTAGATTCTCTTCCCAGCTTCTCTACTGCTAATGCAAAACACATTCTTGCTTCAATTCCCATTTCCCCTTTTGTAGTTCAACATGCCAAAATGTTGAAAGATTACATAACAATTACCAATAGTAAGAACAAAAGGAAAACATAAAAGAAAAAAAAATATATAAAATAAAAGTCAGATACCAAAGAGGTAAATTTTGTGGGTTCTTCCTAACAGGTTTGGTGATTAGGGGTTCTTTCTGGCTGTTATAAAAATTACAAATTGAACTACAACAGAAAAGAAAATCAAAACTTGATGAAAGGGTGGCAGGAAGGATGGAAATGGGTAACTAAAACATTGGTCAAAGAAAAAAAAAATCCAGAGAAACACCCAGAAACAAATCTTAAGATTTTGTGTTCCGAGTTTAAAAAAACAGCTTTTTGAAGCGATGGGAGGAAAAAGAGATTGAGGGTTTTGCGAATTATTACCTGAGAGTAGGAACAATTGATCAGAGTTCAGTGCGTCTGTTATGTTATGAGAAGCTGAAAGTACATTAAAGTGACATATGTTGTGTGTCCATTGTATATAGGGCAATGGAGTTTCCCATAATCTTCTCATCATGAAGGTTATTGTTATGAATTTACTTTTCAGGGAAAAAATGGTTTAGATTTTTCTATTATTAACATTATTGAAAAACTAAATTATATTAAGAATAAATTTTGATATAATTAATTCATATATGTATACAATTTAATAAGTTAGTAATTAAATTAAAACTTTTCATAATAAATTCAGTTTATAGTTTTTATTAAAATTTAAATTACTTAATTATTTATTGAAAACTTAATTTATAGTATGATAAATTTTTAAAAGATAATTGATATGACTTATAAAAATATTTATTTAGAAATATATAATTTATTTAAAATTGGATATATATGATCATTGAGTAATATTGAAACATTTACAGATTATATGGTTATAATTTAATATTTATAAAAATATTGAATACAGACTCAAAAAATTTGTTATTATTATATAAAAAAAATAGGCCTTTGGCACCTCTCCAAATAAACACAAAACAAAGGAGAAAGCAAGTTAAATCAAAATGATATTACATGACTGAGTGAAAACAAACTTTAGACTTTCTTTGGATTAGGGTGTGAAAACGAGAGAGTAGATTTGAGATGATTTGAAGAGAAAGTATAAAGAAAATAGGGTGTTTGGATGAATGTAAATATAGTAGAAAGTGTGAGAAAGTTTATAAAAGTTTGTGAGTGATGTAATGAGTGTGATTGAAATTGTATCTGTTTTAATTGATAAAAATGTAATTTTACACATTTGCCCTTACATTTAAAAATTGATAAAAAAAATAATTTGATTGACTATTTGTGAATTATAATTGTTTTTTAATTAAAATTATTTTTTTGGCAATTGAAACATTATTTTCGATACCGTGTTCGAGCTAACTTCGGAAAAATATAAATTATATAAAAAATTTGGATCATATTTATGATTCATAAACTTTATTTAGAACAAAGTTGTAATTGTGAATTATTTATTTTTTAATTATAGTTGTATGTAATTAAAAGATTAATTCTGGTACTGGAACAAATTATTTCTGATAATGTGTTGGAGTTATAATTCAATAAAGGAATTTTTTTTTCTAAAATAAATATTAATGCAGTTTTTAGTTTATTAAAGCAAAATTCATTGATAAATTTTGTGCATAATAATAATAATAATAATAATGTTTCAGAAAATCATATGAATGATACATTGAAATATGTATCATTCAAAACAGTCATGGAAGTCCTTAATTTGTTTAGGGATTCGTGTCATAAATAAGATTACAGATTCAAAAAGAAAAATACATATGCATAATAAAATACAACCAAATTTTTACATAGTTTAGGGATTTGTAGTCATTATCTTGACCAACTTTCTCATTCTTTGTTCGAGAGTCAGGTCAAAGAGTTGTTTTATTGCATTAGGATGACCACACAAGAAGTCGTAACAGTTATCTAACAAATCTTCATCCTGTATGTTCATGTCCACTAACATTTCCCAGATATCAGATTCAGAGTACTGGAAAGTCGATGTACGACAGAGTGTGCGCATGTGTTCACGAAATATGGAGTTTCCTTCTTCTTCTACAACAACACATCATCTGTTATATTGCAGATTTTCTTCCGTAGCATTAGCCACTCGCTATGATGACAAAGCGACAATCTCAGATGAAATGGCTTGTCGCTCAACAATATGACATAACCTATCTGACTTATCACTACCCCTCCCAAGGATATCACTTAATCATTCAAACCTTTTGTTAAGCCTTTCCAGTTGCAGATCAATGATGTCCACCATGGGGGTTTTTCTTTTTGAGCCTCTAGAAGAAGAAGTACCACCTGATGGTTGGGATGGCTGAGGTGACACCAATGGGGGTGTCAGATTAGGGCCAGGGTTGTATGAATCAACATTAGGATCAACTGAGCGAGGAGTTTCAAATTGAATAACATCCAATTCTGGCTCCTCTGGGACGTCCTCCATATTGTGATCATTAAGATCTACATTAAAATGATGAGACTGAGTTCGACTTGATGACTGCAGTGTTGTTCTCCCACTGTGGTCGGTAGCACGATCAAGCCCCCACAAGTCTTCCATCAACTTGTAGTGCCTGATGGGATTAACACGCCACTTTGCAGTCGAGGGCTTTGCCTGTTCATTAATGAAAAGGAATACACTAATATTCATAATTACTGGTTAATGTATGCGATAAGTGAACATCAGGTTGAATATGTTACCTTTATCAACATATCCCACACTTTATCCTCGGCCTCGAAAATTTTCATGCTTGGATTCCAAGCGAAACCACTCAGTTCACTAAATGCGGTTACCCATAGATGCATCATCGATCATGGCATTCAATAGTCGAAAATCCATGTCGGTAGTCCATTTTTTGTGTTCACGGACACCTGCAAATGACTCTGAAGCAATACCCTTCCCGTGATCCATGATAAAACCTAATAAAAAAAGGTTAAACTTTTGCAATAACATAAATAGTTTCATACGTAAATATTAATAAAGGTGGAATGTCAACATTAAACCAAGAAATTGTTCTTACAACAATATAAATATAAGTTCACAAATGTTACATAAAATTAATTATTACAATAACCTGTCCACATTTCATTTGCTATAGTATCCCTAATTTGTGATCCGAGCCTCTAGTCCTCCTCACGAATTTGCGAGTGTGACGCATCTATATCTCCTTGCATCAACTCACGATCAACTTCTTCTAACAAAGAGTCATCATTATCCACCCCACGAAGAAAGTTATGAAGAATACAACATGTTAAAACAATATCGGTCATAATCTCCACAAAGTAATGAGGCTCTGTTCCGCTAGCGATAATTGGAAATCACTTTTGGAGGACACCAAATGTTCTTTCGATAACATTTCTTTGTGAGGAATGACGATGATTAAACAACTCACGGGCATTTTGTGGACCTCTTCGGAAATAATCTTTTAGATGGTATTGAACTCCGCGATATGGAGTTATAACTTGGGCTTTAAGCATAAAACCCGCATCTCCAAGGTAGTATTTGCCTACAACCATCCATTAATAATTATTACTTATAAATCATGTGGCCAAATGAATATTTATTGCACTTGAAAACACACTCAACTAACTTTCCGGAATGACCAATGGATCCTCTCGTACAAACACATCCTTCAATATCCTGGAATCAGAGGCGGTTCCTTCCCACCCGGCAAGAACATATGTGAATTTCATGTCAAAATCACAAGCAACAAATACGTTTTGCATTGACCAGTCTTTTCTTCCACGAAAACGAGGAGCATCAGCTCGGGGAACTTTAACACGGACGTGAGTGTCGTCTATGGCACCCAAACAATCCTAATACACAACAACTTCACATTTATAAATAACTTGCATTGCATACAACATGAATTAAATATTTAACTATTGTTTCTCATATTCATACCTTAAAGTATGGA
>Ga0123342_1006424_pt1 | contig 16299 bp, 12 predicted proteins | sample Turbeawhitnodule_FD_89960 | JGI IMG/M metagenome (GOLD analysis project Ga0123342, IMG submission 89960) | Root nodule microbial communities of legume samples collected from Mexico - Turtle bean Mexico white nodule | ecosystem: Host-associated > Plants > Roots > Nodule | place: Mexico: Nepantla... | reverse complement strand
AATTTCATTTCATCAAATTAATAATTTATATATATCTAAATAAATTTATTATTTTTAATATTAATATTTAAATATAAAAATTTCGAAAAAGTCACGTGCGTTGCACGGGTCAACCTACTAGTTTCCAACAATCAACAAGGTGTGAATGTTTTTACTAAACTCTTGAACAAAGAATGTTTGCAGCAACAGTCTCCCAACTCGGTTTGATGGATATCTATCACAGAGCTTGTGGGGTATTAAAATCTAACATAGAGTAACTTTGCATAAAGCATTGTATGCGTGTTTTTTGCTTTTACTTTTTATCTATTTTTTCTCTCATTCTTTTCTCACTAAAGCATATATTATTGCTTACCCGTGATCATCTGCTCCTCTACCATGAGTGCTCCTCTACTATGCATACGAGATCTCAATCTATACCCCTAGCACAAATTTTCCAATTATTTGGTGTTTACTCTTCCCATATCAATGAATTTCATTTTCCCCTTCCTTTGTTACTTTAAAGTGGGTGAAGACTATTTTTCCAAAATCTTTTGTAATAATTACTTCCCTGCACCCAATGATTCTAGACCCGCACCCAATCAACTTTTGAAATTTCAAAATTGACTTTCATTCCAAAATTGAAAATCCAATACATTTCGAAAAAGAAAATCTAGATTAAATTTGTGTGTTTTTGAAAAAGAAATTCTAGAATAAAATTGGAAAACCAAAACAATTTTAGAATAAAAAAGTACATTTTAAAATATAAAAAATATATTTCAAAATATCAAATTCAAAATACATTTTCAGTTGTATACTACGCTTATTTAGAAATTACGTAGCATATTTCCCGTCGGTGATTGGATAGAGGTCTAACTTGACTTTATTGGGTGGAGGAAGTCATTGCCAACTTTTGCGCCATGTCTGCATCCGTTGATGTACCGTTGCTGCGAATAGTAGCTGCAGATTGCAGGAGATCCACATGATTTGTTTATTAATCATTCACATGACTTTCCTGTTCTAAGTTCAACAAAAAAACATGAGATCTAAATAACAACACCTATAAAAAAATAGTAAATGTCACATTTAAAACGTTTTAGTAAATTTATAATACTATATGTTTCTTCAGGGAAGTTATTAGATGTTGAAATAAGAAAATATGTGTGATATATTTTGTAAAATAGCGTGGGTATTTTCGAAGTTATCACCTATTAATATATTTGTTGTAAATTATACATATTGCTTAACATGAGTAGGATAGAAGACAATGAATGATTTATCTACCAATGAACATAGTGGGGACGATAGAGCAAAAGAAATAAGTGTTGCTAAGAGCGTTTTATGTCTATATACAACTGACTAAGAAAAAGACAAGTCACATGATAACGATTTATCTCTGTACTAGTAGTATATTGACAGCGTAACAGAAAAGTCTTATTATTATCCACGGAATATTTGCAAAGACCATTATCTACTATAATATCTATGCACAGGTAGTAAGACAAAGATAAGATAATGATTTATCCACCACATTTGAAGATCCACAATGGCCAAAAATCTTAAGATAACAGTGTACATTCAAGTACCAGAACCACATCATAGTTAGAGTCCAAACTAAAATACAATGAAACAACCAGCAACAGGTGAAGGAACTAGTGTTGTATCCATTTGATAAGATAGCAGGAAAAAAGATAAAGAAACATTCACTGTTTCCTTGTTCGCATTCTTTGGGCTCAAAATCTGTCCTAAGATACCAGCTGTCTGCAAGGATAAGTGTTCTAACAAAATTATTCATTGAATTTGGAAAGAATATATAAACTATTTTTATATAAACCAATCCAATAAATAAAAATAGTACATGATTCAACAATGAAATTATTGTTTTAATCTAACAATTAGAGCTAAACATGAAACACTGAAAATAAGTGTCTGTGAGTGAGTCAGAACATTGTACAGATTAGATGATTGAATAACAAAGATCTCTTAGATACATTGATAACTGGGCATTTAGTTTCCCATGAAAAAACTAGAAATTATTTTGAAAGTAACTTAAATTTAGATACAAATCATGAATCTGCAGTGGGAAAGCAGACATAAAGGAATATCTAGTGATGTTATTACATCCTACAGAAAGGCAAATTTAGGCACAAATTCAGCTAAGCAGACATAAGAAGAAAGAGGAGGCAGTTTGAATAGGTCTATGTTGTTACAATTTGTACATTCTCAGAAACATGAGTTTGTTGTTCTCTTACTGAAAGAACCAATGTTCTACAAATGGGACAAATGGGTGTGTGGAGAATCCAGGAGTCTATACAGTGCACATGGAAGGTGTGGTTGCAATTGGGCAACAACCTGCACACATCACCAACCTTGAAACTGTCCAAGCAAACAACACAATCCACGAGGCTGCACCCTCTTCTCTCTCCTGATGCTGCTGCCTCCTCGTACACAAAGCAAGGAAGGTTTTTGAGGTCACCAATGTTGTCTCCACCCAACATTCTTTTCATTCTATTCATGTTCTGCCCCTGTTGATTACCTTCATTAGTATCCCCTCTGAAGGCTCTCCCCACGATGCAGACATGGATAACCACCAAAATCGCTATCCCCACAAACAATATTATCAAAGAAATCACAATCTCCATCACAATAATCTTGCCCAATTTTCTCTCACTGGGTACCCAACCTTATTTTTCTTCAAACTTTGATGGGTCTGATTCTGACCAAATATGTTTGCTCCCTAAAGACAACAAATTAAAACTCGGGTCAAACAACCACCGATTGCAGCAACGGTGAACCACTGGTTGCTTTCATCACAGCGCATATTATATATATATATATATATATATATATATATATATATGTTCAATATTTATGATAATATATATCCTAAAGAAGAAAGAAAACTAATTAGAAGACTTAGAATTATTACTATCAATAGAAAAAATAGCAATCAGAAAACTGAAATTCTTTTTCTTATTGTTGTTGGGTGGTTAGAACCTGAATCAGGTGTCATCTACAGTGTGAAGATCAGTTCGACGAGTACTGAAGCTCACTAGAATCCAAAACAGAGCTAAATAAGGTGATAACAATGAGAAATGTGAACTTGGTGATTGCTTTTATTGTGTTAGGGTGAGATAATTTCCTTCAAGAATTGAGTAAAATATGGAAGATGGAATATAATATTTTTGAGAAGATTTGAATCAAACTTTGTAAGTAAAAGTGAAACTTAAGATATGTAAATTATGATTGAGAAAATTAAAAAGAACCTCAAGAGAAATCTGAGTTGATACAGATTTGGAAGAGAAGATCGATGAAGTGGTTATTAGTAGAAGTTAGTCAAATGAACACTTCAAGCATAACAATTCAAAACACCATGACACACATCCAAGATAATCATCAATTTTTAGTGTGATATGAAATTCATCAAAATTTGATAATTTTTCAAATATTTACTGTCAATGTAATTAATATACATATATAGTAGGATTAATATCCTTTTAAACAAAAATATATTTGTAAAGTATTTACTTGTTTGTGACGTTGTATTATAATGTATTTCTTTAATCTTTTATGCTTTGTTTCTTTTTAAGGTCGTCTCTTTTCTTTTATTTTTTTAATCTCACACACTTATTCTTTTTTTACTAATTATATTATGTGAATTTTTTAATGTTAAAGTATAATATATTATATAAAAAAATTATTATTAATTATTAAATAAAAATTAATTTTAGAGATAAAAAATAATTAATTACTATATTAATTAAATAATATACAGACTAAGAAATTATTGGTATTTAAAGTAATTTATATTATTAATAAAAATTATAAATTAATTTCTAAATTAGAATTTAATTAGCTATTAATTATTTTATATTTTAAAATTAATATTTAAAACATTTAATAGTTAATTAAATACTAATTTAGATATTAGTATATAAGTATAATTGTTTTAAGATGCGTGATTACTATAAATAAATAATTTTAAAGAAAAATTCCTTCCATAATCACATACTCAATGAAGTAATAGACATTGATATTCGAATTAAAATTTTAAAAAAAGAGTAACTTCAGCATTGTTGCTTATACAAGTTACTTAACTTTATCATCTTTTATTTAGATGTTTTACTATTAAAACACCATATAATGCTGCAAATACAAATATTATTATTGTTTAACCTGTTTTAACCAATATATTTAATAATTCATGTAATTTGGTTATTAAAGATAAATATATTACGAGCAAATTACGCTATTATGCTATTAAAGTTTGACCATTATTTGGTCAGATACTCCTTCATTATAAAACATTATTTCCACCTCCCAAAAATAACAGTGTTAAGTAACATTATACTCCTTCATTTTGATGTTTTGTAGTTTTAATTTTTAATTTGTTTATTTGAGTACATTGAGATTTAGTGGAGACACATATTGTGTGAGGACCACATGTTTAGATTAGGCGTGTGAGGTCATATTCTAATATTTTTATTGTTGGATTGTTGAAGGCTAAATGGATTACTTGTCATATAATTATAATTGTTAGTTGTTCTTATAATAGATAATCTCAATCATCACGTTATATTATTTATTTTAGATTTTAAAATTTTATTATAATTTTTTCTTAAAAAATATTTCAATAAATTAGAGAAAATAAATAAATAAAAATTATTCTTAATTTTAATTATTAAATAATGTGAAACTATTGGATGTTAGAATAAATATGTTTGTAAAAGATAAAAATATTTAGTAGATACACGAACCTATTTTAAAAGAAACCATTAAGAATTCAAATGATTTGAAACTAAAGTTGTTAAAGTTGTTGAATTTATTATTGTATTTTGAGTGAGAATGGGATTGAAGTTGTGAAGGTGTAAATGATTAAGCGGGTGACTAATTTTCAAGACTTTAAAGTAAGTTTAGATTAGCGATTAATATATAGAAATTAAGCTTTTATTTAGATGAGGTCTATTTGGAGAGTTAATAAAGTTAATTTTTCATCTGCAAAAAGTTCAACTCAACTCTTTAAAATAGATAGTTTTTAAGAATTTAAGCCTAACTCGTAAATACATATTAAATCATAATTAATGAAAGTCTTTGGTTATGCCAACAATTTTTTCTAAACGGAGAATAATTTAATTATAAATATCCAAACATTTAATCAAAAGAAAATAGAGAAAAATTACTTAAGTAAAGTAGGGTAAAAAAATATTAATATTTTTCTTGGATTCTTTTTTTCTTTTGAATATCATAGGGCTGACATATTACAAAACTGTGGAGATGTTTAATTTACTAAAATTGCATAAACCTTTTCTTATTTTTCTTGTTGGACTTATGATGTCATACACTGATGCTTTAGACGTTTTTATAAATTTGTTAATCTGCATTTGGTTGCTTCGTCTCCTATCATTAATAAAGCTACTAAGCTTTGGTGTTTATAGGTTCCAAATTTTGTCCAAAATTTCTTGGTCAATGATCAATTTATTTATGTAACTTGCCTTCTGCATGATAAATGTTTTAGCTTTGCAGGTGTTTATGATGCTAACACATACTTGGTTAGACAAATTTTATGGAGGGATCTTAGTTTCTTCACAGGATCTTGGTGTATTTTGGGAGATTTTAATGTTATACTCTCGGTTGATGACTGCAAAGGGGGGGAGGGGGGGCGCTCCTAATCATGTCTCTTGTAATGAATTCCTTGATTGTATTAATACTAATGATCTTACTTGTATCACTTTTACTTAACCTTGTTATACTCGGTGTAACGGGAGGAGAGTGTTACACGAAATTCATAGAAAACTGGATAGGGCTTTATGTAATGGAGTGTGCCAGGATGAATGAGATTTTTGTACTTATGAGGTTCTAGTTAAAAATTGTTCTGACTACTCCCCTATTCTTGCTAGTCTTGCTAGTAATTGTTTAAGGAAGGTTAGCAATTTTAGTTTCTTTTCTATGTGACTTCAGGATAATTCATGTATGAAGCTTATTCATGATTCTTTGGCTAATACGATTCTTGGTTGTCCAATGTTTATTTTGCAACATAAGTTAAAAAGGTTGAAAATTGAGCTTCGAGCCTGAAATAAAAATTCTTTTGGTAATGTTCACAATAAAGTGCTTCTTAAGCAGGGTCTCCTCCTAGGTATTCAACAAACTTTAGAAACTACTAGTTTGTTTGATATTGATGGGCTTCTCTGTCAAGAAAAGATTGTTAAGGAGAAGTTTGATCATGTTGTTCACTGTCAATATTTGTTTTGGAAAGAAAGGGTCAGGATGCTCTGGTTTAAAGATGGGGATAGAAATACTGTTTTTTTCCATGTTGTGGTTAAGAAGAGAAATAATTCTAATGGGATTCATTGTCTACAGATTGATAATGAAGTTATTGAGGATCATCAACTCATTGGAGATCATATTTTGGATTTTATAAAAATCTTTAGGCGAGTTTGTTTCTAATAATCAGGATACAAGTAATATGGAAAAAAAATTAGTACTTATATTCCTGAGCTGGTTTCCTTTGAGGAAAATATGATGTTGATTAAATGACCTGATTATTTGAAAACCAAGAAAGTTGTTTTTAATCTTAATGTTAATAGTGCTTTTGTCCTGATGGTTTTGGTGGTGTTTTCTATCATTCTTGTTGGAAAATACTTGGGACAGATGTTTGCAAAGCTATTCAACAACTTTTTAAACAAAACTAGGTTCTTCCTAGAATGAACAGTAATGTGGTATCTCTTATTACTAAAATTCAAGGTGTTGAATCCATTAAAGGTTACAGGTCGAATGTTGTTGCTAATTTTAAGAATATTTCAAAAATACTTGCGGATAGACTTGCAATTGTGGCTGCTAGAATTATTTCTCCTAATCAATATGGGTTTGTGCAGGGTAGACAGATTCGGGATTGTATTGGTATAGCTTCTAAAACTATTAACATGCTTTCTAAAAAGGTTAAAGGAGGTAATGTGGCTTACAAAGTTGATATTCATAAAGCATTTAACACTCTAAGTTGGAAGTTCTTATTATTAGTTTTGACACACTTTGGTTTTCATCTCTTATTTGTCGGTTGGATTAGTACAATTCTCCGTCCAACTATGCTTTCTATCAGGATAAATGGTAGTTTGGTTTAGGGTTTAACGAATCTTTTAATTGAATATTCAATTGTTCCTTGTGGGTTCGATATCCATCCTTAGAGACAAATTATTACTTCTGACAATGCGGTGCATTTGCCGTAAAAAAGTCATCAATCGTATGTAAGTTAGAGCGGACATTATAAGGATTAAAACAATCACCTCGAGCATGGTTTGGAAGATTTAGCTCAACTGTGATAAGATATGGTTTTAACCAAAGTAATGCAGATCACACCCTATTCTTAAAGCATCATCAAGGAAAGGTGACAACTCTAATTGTTTACGTAGAGAACATGATTATTACTAGAGATGACACTAAATAAATTTCAAGACTACAAGAGCAATTGACAGCTGAGTTTGAGATGAAGAATTTGGGTGGACTCAAGTTCTTCTTGGGAATAAAGGTGGCGAGGTCACAAAGAGGATTTTTCTTGTCTTAAAGAAAGTATGTGTTGGACCTATTGGCTGAAGTGGGGCCGTTGGACTGCAAACCAACAGATACTCCAATAGTCCAAAATCACAAACTCTCACAATACACAAACCAAGTACCTGCGAATAAAGGAAGATACCAAAAATTGGTGAGAAAACTTATCTATCTGTCACATACTCGCCCTTATATTGCTTATGTCATAAATGCAGTGACTCAATTTATGCATAATCCAAGTGAAGAACATATGGATGCAATAAATCGAATACTTCGCTATTTAAAAACCTCACTAGAAAAGGGGTTGATGTTCTCTAAGAATAATCACTTGAATGTTTAAGGGTAAACTTATGCAGATTGGGCAGGGAATGTTTCAAACAGAAAATCTACATCAGGATACTTCACATATGTGGGAGAGAATTTAGTTACATGGAAAAGTAAAAAACAAAGGTAGTGACTTTGTCTAGTGCTGAAGTTGTGTTTAGGAGTATGACAAATAGACTTTGTGAACTTTTTTTTTATCAACAAATAATTTAATGAATAAATAAGGGACACTTCAGTGGTGTCCCAATCTGGATACAAAAAGCCAAAAGAGGCTTCGGCTTCTAAGGCAAACAACCCAATCTACATAAAAAAAGATAATCCCAAACCCATTCAAAGAAACCAACCAGCCCCTCAAAAACACTCAAATGACCTAGCTGCTTGGCCACTACTACAGAAAAGAATGCGCAATGAAGGACTTTGTGAACTATTATGGCTCAAAAGGTTACTAATGGAGATTGACTTTGGTTCTAGCATGGAAATGAACATATTCCGTGACAACAAAGTTGCAATTGATATCTTACAAAACCCTATCCAACATGATCGAACAAAGAATGTGGAAGTAGATAGATATTTCATCAAGCAAAACCTTGAGGAGAAAATTATTCAATTTCCTTTTGTCAAGTCGAAAGATCAGTTGGCAGATATTCTTACAAAGGCAGTTTCCGATAAGAACTTCCATAACTCTCTTGATAAATTGAGCATTAAGGACATTTATGCACCAACTTGAGGGGAAGTGTTGGCGTGAGTTATTAGAATCACAAGAAAATATGAGCATTAATTGTAAATTGCTATCAAATCTTTGTGATCAAGGATTTAAATTACTAAGTATTGAGTATAGGCTAGAGAATTCCTAAATTTTCTCCTCCTTTTATCTATTTTTACTTTGTAAATAAAGGATATACATAAATAAAGCTTCCTAATACATTGTCTGTCAAAGGCTCTTGGCCCATCTAAATAGCAATCAATGCTTCCTGCATTCACATACAAACTGTTTTTGCTTAAACTCTAGGTTGTAGCTGCTTGCTTCTCCAAGCCCTTTCAATTGCTTCCTTTAATATTGTCCTCCTCATTTCCATATTTCTACTGCTTTAAAATCCTTTGTGCCTGGTCACACCATAAATCAAAGATACCTACTGCAGTTTCTCCATTAGTAACAATTGTGCCTTGCACCTCCTATATATGTCTATTGATTCACCTTCATTCAAAAATACCTTATTTTTCCTTTTGCTAAACCACACTAACCTACTATTTCTACTGCCTACAAGAATCTTTCTACATGTTCAACAACAATCATCTGCTCTGAAACCTTCCAAAAAACATTCAAATCTCCCCCTTCAACTCCATTCACTGTTCAAGATGCTAGCTTACACACAGCTGGGACCAACATCAACCTCTAATGCGTTAAACATCTTCAGATTCCACGACTTACAGTAAAGCTATAGCCTAGGCTCGTGTTGTCATATGATTCCATGTCTCAGGTATGTATGCTAGCATGCAAATTTGAAGTGCATCAGTTTCCTCAAGAAAAGTATTTTTTGTTTCTGTTTGTCTGAGGCACTATATGTGTGCGCCCTATTTTCACAACCTACTATTTTTCAGAGACCCTATTTTCACAATATCTCTAACTCAGTTGATCAATTTTGAACTTATATGCTCCCAGGTAAGCCTAAGTTTAAGAGTTTTGTGTTGATTAAGCACTGAAAAATTCCTAGCAAGTTATATTTCATACTGTTAAGAAACAACAGTTTATGATTGCATCTGATAAGGCTTTGAACCATAAGCGTTAACCTTCGTTTAAAACTATATTACATTTCTCAACCTATACATTCAAGGTTCATGACCTAAAATACTTTCATAAACAAAACTTAATTTAATAGATACAACACACTAAAATACCAATTACAATCTATCATATATAGTAAATAATTCATTAATGTGTAGTAGTCATCAGTAACTCACTCAAAACGTCATTTAAACCCTAAAATCATTTACTGCTTAATTTTTTTTCTTAAATCAAGTTAATAAGAGTCTGCTTAACTAACACTAGCAACTTACTCAATAAAACATCCATTTATAACTTATACTAATTATAGTAAAAAATTATTTCCTTAACATCACTACTAAAGTCCATACAAAATTATAATCATACTTTACTTTATATTATATTTTTATATTTAATTTTGTGAAGATTAAACCAACACTATAATATAATTTTTATTATAAAATATAATTTTAGGGTCTATTTTATGTCTTTTAAATATATGTAAAAAAAAATTATTAATTTTTAATTTGGATGTAGGAAGAAATGGGTTTAGCCGACTCTAACATTTCTAGTTATTTTGTTCTTCATTAGACTTTTGTACAAGTGAAAGGTATAATTTATTTAGTTGATAGTTGTTTTAAAGTTTTTTATAAAAGAAAGGTATATATTATCTAAGTTTATAGTTAATCAACATACTTTTGTAATATTTAAAAGGTTATGTTGTTTAAATTTTAAAAAGATTGATTTTTACGTCCTAGCTCACTTTTAACTAAAATTAATATAAGAAAATAAAAATTTGATTTCACTCAAACCACCACCAGACTTGCAGAATTCTTTGAAGAAATCATGACTTAGACATGGACTATGAGGACAGTTGTAAAGAGAGGATCAACATACCACTAAGCTAATTAAAACTCTAAAATAATATCTCTTTGATAAATGCAAAATGGGTTAATTAACTAATAAATTTGATGATTTAAGGAGCAAATACATGTTTTTTATTTCTATTTCTTCATTTTTTTTCTTAAAACTTTGTTGTGTTATATGAGTAAATCACTACCTTAATCATTGAAAAAGAGTTTTCGGTTTAGTTATATATTTTTAGGTATTTTTAGATTTTGGTGGTTTCTTACTTTAGGTTAACTTTTCAGATTCGTATTTTTAGATTTTGGTGGTTTCTTACTTTAGGTTAACTTTTTAGATTCATATTTGCAAGTTTTTGTTTTGAGTTGCTAGAAATTTTTTAGAATTATTATTGAAAAAATAATTATTTTTCTTTAAAATATATTGGAGTAAATTATTGATAGAAAACTTTAGAGGAGACAACTGTCAAGGAAAAACATCCTAGATCTTCTTTTCTTGTTTTTCATATTTGTAATGGCCAACATAAGTGATTAATTCTTTCATTTGATATTGGGAGTAATTTATTCAAACTCTTGTGTATTTAGGTGATATTTATCTATAAATATTTCAATTATTGTTTGGTGACTGATATTATCATTTTACTCTCAAAGCTTGAGTTACCCATCAATTTACAGCAATGGACCATGAGGATCCATATACACATTTGTCTACGTTTTGTGAATTGATGGGAATAATCGACTTTCAATCAAGGGATATTAAAATTTTTTATTTGCATTTTTTTTTTCATTTCTCATTGAGAGGAAAAGTTAAGGAATGACTTAAATCACATCCAAATCAGAGTCTTACCGGTTGGAAGGATGTAGAGGATCTGATATTTCTATGTTTAGACAAGGATCCGATGAAACCTTCTGTGGGACATGGGAGAGATTAAAAGTGATGCTGAGAAAATGTCCAAATCATGGGTTTGAAGACATTGCCCAATTGAATATCTTTCATAATGGTCTCAAAACTAATACCAAAAGGTTTCTAAATACTGTAGGTGGTGTCACAATGATGGTTGATGAAGAAAAGGCGACACAGATCATTATCAAGCCCATAATGATAGACATATTGAGTTAAAGAGAGGGATGTTGGACTGTATTACTTTAGATGCAATTGTAGCTCAAAGTAAAATTTTGACACAGTAGACTGAAGCATTGACTAAGAAGATGTCTAAGTTGTCGTAACAATTACAAGTTGTGCATTCTTATCAAAGCCAGATTTAATCCATGAAATGTGAATTTTGTGGAGGTGATCATCCAAATGGTCACTATTTTATTTCAAAATAATCCATTTAAAAAAAAGGTCCATTACATGAGCAATCAAGAAAGGTAGGGTGGTTTCTCCAACAATAATAATTATCAGAATAATATGGCTCGAGGTTGGAGAAGCAATCAAAACCAAAATTTTAGGTGGAAACAAGATGTTGGATCATCCAATAAGCGAGCTTCTTTTCAACAACAATCACTTTATCCTTCAATTCAGGAAAGATTAAGCAAATTTGAGGACACCTTGGAGAAATTCATGCAAGCTTCTCTAGCCAGTCAAGAGAATGATAAAGTAGAAATAAAAAAATTAGAAACACAGGCGGGACATATTGCTAAAAAGTTGGCTGAGAGACAGAGTGGTTAGTTTTCAGCTAACACATATACCCACCCCAAGGAACATTGTAATGTAATTACCACTAGAAGTGGTATAGTAGTATGAGAGGAGATTGGTGATAATTTAGTTACTGAGGAAGTAAGAAAAGATGAGACTAGGGAAGAGAAAAATAAGATTGAGGAATATAAGAATAGGATTGAGGAGGAAAAAAAAGAAAAAAGAGAGAAAACTTGAGAAACTAGAGAAAAGTGTTCTAATTCTGGATTTACCTTAACCACATGCCCCATCAAGGAAGAATAAAGAACGAAAATTTATCATATTTCTTGATATCTTTAAGAGATTGGAGATCAATATCCCTTTTACTGAAGCTTTGGAACAGATGCCGACATTTAAAAAATTCATGAAGGAGTTGCTAACAAAGAAGATGAGCTTTATAGATGAAGAGACTATAGAGCTGGAGGACAATTGCATTTCTCTTATTCATAAATTCTTGTCATTAAAATCCAAGGATCCATGAAGTTTAATATTCCAGTTGCCATAGCTGTTTTATCTGTGCACAAGGCTCTATTGGATTTGGGGGCTAGTATCAATTTAATGCCTCTATCTATGCTGAAAAAGATAGGTGATTTGAAGGTTAAACCCACTAGGATACTATAATTAGATGATAGATCAATCAAGTATTTGTATGGTGTGGTTGAAGATGTTCTTGTTAAGGTGGACAAATTTATATTTCTTATGGATTTTGTTGTGATGTTCATAGAAGAAGACAATGAGGTTCCCTTGATACTTAACAGACCCTTCATGAAAACTACTAGAGTTATTGTTGATGTCGATGAGGGAAAGCTTAAAACGAGAGCTCAAGATAATGAGGCAACTTTTAATATTTTTTATGGTTTAAAACATTCTAATGCAGGAAAAGATTTCTTACAAACAGATACAACAAAGGAAGCCTCTCTTGAAGCAAGAGAGCAATTGGACCTTTCAAATGTATTAGAGAAAGTTATACATCATTGTACCTCAAAAGCAAAGCAGATGAAAAGAAGAAAGAGCTTATACCAGAATCTATAGAAAATCAACCCAATAATAAAGAGGAAGACGAAGTTCACAAGGATGCAGTTATGATGAAATATGAATTTAAAATTGGTCAACCAATAATGTTTAGAAGTGCCTAACTAATATTTCAACCTATAAGGTTGAAGACAAAAGGGCCAAGTTTATGGGTTATCAAAGAAATTATAACTAATGGAACTATTGAACTTGAGAGCCCATATTCTAGAAGAAGTAAAATTGTAACTATGAAATTGTTGCAACAAAGGGGTCATCCACCTTGAAAGAAGAAAACATCAAACTATATGACGTTAAATAAGCACTCTAGGGGAGGCAACCCAAGATAAATTTTTATTTCTTTATTATTATTGTTTAATTTTATTTTTTCGCTTTGATACTAATTGATAAAGTTCATGTTTTTTTCAAAAATTGGAATTTTTGTGCGGAGAAGCTCACCTCAACGAGTTGAGCATTTCAAAATTGTGTTCTCACGAAATCCAATCCCCGTATGGGGGGGAGGGGGGCAGGTTCAGCCGATGAAGCAGGACCATCTACAATTGTAGATGAGGAATTTAATATAGAGCTTAATGAATTGCTAAGAAGAGAAGATTGAGCATAAAAGCAGAACAAAACACATGGTTTTATCTTTTTGGTTATTTCTTTTTAGTTGTTTAAATTGCTTTTATTTTTTAGTTGTTTAGTTTGCTCTTTTTTTTATTCCTTTCAGTTGTTTAATTTGCTTAAATTTTTATTATTGAATTATTTTTAGTTTTAATTTAATTGTTGAATTGTTTTTCTAGTTTTATTTTTTCTTAAATAACATTATAAGAATTGCAATATTAATTTGAATTGTGAAAATGTATTAATCAAACTTTTTGTGTTTAAAGATTACAACAGAGAAATGAATTAGACACAGGTTGGAAAAGAAAATATGTTGAATCCATATTCAAATGTTATCCATCTTCCTTTCTTCGTACAAACAGTTTAAGAGATGCTTCTTTAAGGTACGCTCTTCCCCTACTTTATCATCTCTTCTAGAGGGATTTCCTTTATATTGGATGCAAAATCCCATTGTTAAGTCATTGAGACAACTAAATGATCTGGATGAGAATGAGGTTCATCATTCCTGAACACTAGAAGAAATGTCACATATATTTTACATGAACTACCCTTTAAAACTTGAGTATCGAAGAGTATATTTAAAAGTATAAATAGGTAGGAATTAAAATTGTTTTCTTAAAACGAGTATTTTAAATAATAAATCTGAGAATTTCTAAATACTCATACTCATTTTAAACAATTAAAATTTATTTTTTTTATCACGAAAAATAAATTAAATAAAATTAAGCATTTTAGTTGCTCCGACCCTTATATAAAAAAAAATACAACCAGACTAAACTATCATGCATTCATGTAAAAAAAACATCTAGCAAAGTTGGCTTACTTTTAACCAAATAGTTTTAAAAGTTTTAAAAGATAAACAATAACTCTTTCCAACATCAACATGGTATCTGACAGTCCTCCTCCCATTTGTATAAAAAAGCCTTCGACCAGTTACGTATACCATCAAAATTTAAATGAAGTCAAATATTTGATAAAAGTCGTGTTGTTATATAAATAAGAAATTTTGTGTCTATAACAAATTCTAAATATTACACGTGTTAAGGAGCATGTTGTTTTACATATATGTGTTCCCTATTATTTATACAACTTATATTGATTCAAAATACACATTTCTAATGTTTATAAAGAATTATTTGCAAAACTATCCGATGGATTTTATTGATCGACTTATGGCAAACCACAAATTTTATCAAATCCAAAAAAATAATCAGACATAAAAAACAAAATTCCAAAATCAACCTGGAGACATAAAAAATTGGACAACCACAAAGATGATGTTCCATACATAGGAGTCTAAGTTATTATAAGAAGAATTACTGTCTAAGAAGTTTAAACCAAACAAATCTAACTAAAAGTCAACAAATAAAGTATGACTTTATGATTGTTACAAATTTTTATTATTTTAATATATTTCAATTCGGTTATTGAGTTGATTAATACAATTGCAACTTAAAATTATTTTTATTTTTCTAAATATTTTATTTCTAACATAATTTTAATTAATTAATTTTATACTATTAATTTTAAGCTACTATTATTTAAAATTAATAATAATGATTATTAATAAATATTTATAATTTTTTTCTAATAAATAAATAAAGTATTATGATTTAGAAAATAACTTTTTGAATCAAATAATTAAAAACACTAAAATATCTCTACTTACTAAATAAAGTTAAATAATTCAAATAGTTAAAAATATTAAAGCTATTTATAAAAAGTAATCATATAAAGTATCTATACTTAAAATTTAAATTAAAACTAAAACAATTTTATAACAAAATTAAATAATCATTATTTTAAAAGTCTTGTTGGAAAAAGTTAAATAAAATAATATTATTTAAGATAAAATAATTAAAATATCTATACTTATTAAATAGAATTAAAGAATTGAATTAATTAGAAGTATTAAAATACTTTATTTATTAACGAAAACATAAAAAAATAAATTAATATAAAATATTAATTTAACTATGTTTCAAATTTTTAATTCAAAATACAATATTTTAAAATATTAAAAAAAAAGCCGAAAGTAATTCTAGAAAAATAATTGAGAAATCCGACCAATTTCATATTCTTCAACTCTTCAAAGATGAGGTTGGAGAAAGTGAGAAATCCGTTTGATAGGAACATAGTATTTAAAAAAACAAAAAAGTGGTGACAAAAAAACCTTCAACAGTTTATCAGAAAATTAAAAAAAATAGATTTTGAGTAAAAAATTGTTTCATGAAAAAGTAAGTATGCTCCGTTGGATGCAGTTTTTTAGTAGGTAGATAGGTGCTGTTCTGTGTTTAGCAGTAGGTTTGTAGGTGCAATTTTATTCTGCTGTAGGTAATTAGTTGCTGTCTTAGCACTGAAGTGTTCTCACTTTAATTAACAGCAAAAAAAAAAAAAAAAAAAAAAAAAAAATTTTAAACTAAAAAACATCCTTTTGGAAAAAAAATCCTTCAATTTGTTAAAATAAAGTGTTTAGAGTTTGTCTCTTGGAGCTTCCCATCTTTTAAAAAAATATAAAATCTTTT
>Ga0123342_1006423_pt1 | contig 16301 bp, 11 predicted proteins | sample Turbeawhitnodule_FD_89960 | JGI IMG/M metagenome (GOLD analysis project Ga0123342, IMG submission 89960) | Root nodule microbial communities of legume samples collected from Mexico - Turtle bean Mexico white nodule | ecosystem: Host-associated > Plants > Roots > Nodule | place: Mexico: Nepantla... | reverse complement strand
TTCTTTATGAATAGGTATAATCTACCTATGTATCGTTTGTGTTAACATATGGGTTTTGGTCTAGTCCCCCCATATTTTTGTATTTTCTTTCTTTTTTTTCTTTTTTTTAATAATATTTTTTTTCATGTGATGCCAGATGATTGTTGTTTCTTGAGGTGTCAGCTTAGCTGAGATGTCAAGTTACATAGTGATGCCTAACACGAAAACTTTATAAAAAAATAAAAATAAAAAAATATATATTTTTACTTGGGTTTCAATAGGGTACAAAATGACAATGTCCACTTAAGAAATTAATAAAACAACCACACTCAATGAATTTAATTATAACGCAAGTAGACCAATGATGTCACAGCATAAAATGCTGACAGAGAAGCAACAAAGTAATAAGGATTAAAAATGGAAAAAGAAGAAAAAGGAAAAACATGATTGTTCCACGCAGGTTCCTGTAATTTGGCACCCTATTAACACAACCGATCATCATCATATACATCTCAATATTACATAATTCAATTTTTAATTATGTTTGAACAACCATTTTCATAAGCACACTTCTAATAAACAAAATCATAAATTAAAACTAATTTTAACTTTAAAAAAATTGATTTTCAATTTTCTTTTATTTTTGTCTTACCTTTGTAATAATATTGTGATGGAATTTTCTTTAGGCCATCTAACCTCTCCTAACACCACAAATCTCATCTCACACATTCAATTAATGAGAAACATACTGATTGCAAATCATCACACATGACAAAATTAACCCACTATAAATCAATGACCCCTCTTCCCCCACCCACTTCACCCTTCTCCTTTCCTTTACATTCTCCATTGTTACACAGAGAGGATTTGAAAAAGAAAAAGAATAAGAAGAAGATGAGTTCTGTGTGCATATCAAACTGTGTCAGCGACGCACGTGTGCCAGTACGTGCGACGTACATGAATCTCTACAAGTGGCCGGAATCGGACGCAGAGTTTGTGCGTAGAAGGGGTTCTCATGGGCATCCGAGGGTGGTTGATAGTGTCTCGTGCAGACAGATGTACCTACGGAGCTACAAATTCTCGAGGAAAGAGACAGTGCCGGAAAAAACCCAGAAATGTTTCGGAAAAATTAAGGAGAAAGTGAAGGGAAGGTCTCATCACAAGAGTAATGGATTTTTAAGAAGAAGGAAATGTTTGGTTTGGAGAAAAATGAGGGAAATCTCGTGTGCTGCTTTGTTTAAGATTTTCCGCAGGTTCTTGTCTTGCGGCGCTAGTGTAGATGTTGTCCAAACAAAATCTTGACTTCCATACATTATTCTCTTTTGTTAATTTAAGGTTTCAATTTTCAATTCAACATCCAAATTCCCTTTTTGTGTATCATTTTTTTTTTCAGTTTTTGAATTTGTTCTTTACTTGGGTTTGGGAAAGCATGTAGGGAATCACTATTTAGGGTTATGAGTCCATCTATCTGTATATCATTATTTTTTTTATTTGTATGATGTAAAAGATTTTGTTAATTTTGCTCTCATTCAAGGTAAGCTCTCTTTCAGCATATATATTACCTTCCATAGCCCATGGATGAATGTGAAAGTCATACGAACTATTGCAGTTTATCCTTTTAGTTTCTTGGCTTCTCTGCGTTCGTTTTTCTTTTCTGCGAATTAACACTACCATAATAAGAATTAGGAATTATTTTGGTTTTGCTACTTAAAAAAGAAACATGGATCCATCAATTCAATTTTTATCCATGTTATTCCTTTTGGACCTAACTATTTTTTATTATCAAATTATTAAAAAATGTATTTTAAGTTTAACTCAATTTAATATATAATATCAATTTATAAGATATCTTTATGAATACATAATGTTTGAAATATCTTTATGTATATATAATGTTTTTTAATCTTTATTAGTATTGTTTCAAATTACTGATAATGATAATATTATTTTGCTAAAATTCATGAGTAGAGAGAAAAACTATGATATTTTATAATTTTTAACGGGTTTCAATTAATAATAAATAATGCGTTATTTTTTTATTTTGAATAAAACGTAATGTTAAGAGGTTATGTTTGTTTCAACTGTTAAAACTATGCGCGATTTGAAAGGACGAAAAACGTATAATGAATAAGTGAATAAATTAATTAGGGATCATGGATTTGCATGTGTGTATCATCCCAATGATAATGATAAATGAAACTAAGGCTATGTTTGGCTGGAAAATAGTAAACTTATGTTGGAACTTGGAAGCTTTTGACTAATGTTTTGAAGTTATAGTTATAGAAAATGAAAGAATTGGAGGGTAATAATAAGAAATGTAAGGAACTGTTACGGAGTGATTGTGACTATTGATGTAACCAACTGTTACGGAGTGTGATTGTGATCATTGATAGTGATTGTGACAATTCATTTAGGCTTTTCATGATAATACATTTTAACCGTAAGGAGAGCGTTACAATTATAACTATTAATTTTTAAATTACAAAATATATTTTATTATTTTTTATTTTTAGAGATGAAATATTTGTTTCTAACATATTAAAATAATTATTTTATAATGATTTAATTATAATATCAAAATTGATGCAGAGAAAATAAATTATAAGTTTAAAGTAATATATAGTTATTTTACATAAACTACAATAAAAAAGTAAACTATTATATATAAAAGAGTGTTGATATGTTTGATAATTCTACACTAAATTAAAAAATAATAATTATTGAGATGTGGATGTTACATGAAAAAATTAAAATTTTAAAATTATTATATTACATCTTGATATGTTATAATACAATTGTCAAAATACTATTTCTCATAAAAAAAAAATCTATTTCTTTCTCATTCACTAAAATTCAAATATTTTGATACTCTACCAAATAATAAGCATATTATACTTATTATTTTTCTTTTTTCAATCTTTTTTATAATTATAATTTTTTTTCTAATAATTGTATTATCATAAAAGACAAGTTGTAAACGTTTCTATTCATAATTAATCTACTATGTACATGAACCTCTTACATATGAATATCACAATAAAAAAAATTAAAGATATAATTGTAGATATTGTTTTTACATCCCATTATATGTTTCTTCAGCATATTGTTAGAACACTCCATTAATTATTTATCACAGACAGTGTATCCATCAAGCAATCATAGCAATCAAAGTAGCTTTTGATTGCAATACCAATTTTAGAGATTCATATTTACAGTGTAATTACTACAAAAAAAATTGTTATGTTTATTGATAATGTTTAAATTATGTCTGTAAATGCATACTTTTGATAAAAAAAAATACACTAAAAATTTATCGATAAAAATTATCATTGGTAAGTGATACTAGTTTTTTCTTTAAATCTATCGATTTTTTTTTCAGTAATTTGATAATTTACAACCAAGTATAATTGGTTGATGGTTGTTCCCTATGCCCGCACAAGTCAATCTACATATCACAATACCAAAAACTTCCAAATGCATGAAGCTTTTTTATTTCAACAATAATATATATATATATATATATATATTTGAATATAGAGTATGTTGAACTTTTATCTAACAATATAGTTTTTGAATCCTTTCAACCATAATAAGGGAGTTATTAGCTATGTATGTTTCTTCAACAACATATAACTCTTAATTTAGCAAAGGTAGAAGAGTGTATTGTAACCTAGAGACATTTATTTGTAGACATGATTTGGTTAAAAGATACATCTTTATCATCATTATTAAACTATGACTTTTAAGAGTCTCAATATGTTGACAAAGATATATTGATGTTCTATGTAATAATCTTATAATTAAAGTATTTATTGAGTAACAATAAGTTTTCATCCTTTTAACATATTTGGTTTTTTTAAGAAGGTGTTAGTTAATTAACTATTATTTATCTTAAAAATGGTGTAGATCTAAAATTACAGTATTTTATTCTTTTGATGAAGAATTATCTAAGATTACTCTTTCTTTACTTTAATTTTTTTATTTTTGTCATTTCTCATGAGAATAAATTGTTATGGAAACATCACATTCAAAATGCAAGTTGTTTTGTGACATTTTTTTAAAAGTTTAATTTTGGAGATTATATTATTCTAAGAAAATTAATTACTTTTGTTTTAGAAAATATGAATTTGAATTTATAAAGATTCAATCTAATTTTCTTACAAAATATGGATTAGGATTTAAAATCCAATCAAATTATTAGGATTTTGGATTTATAAGATTTAGATTTTTTTAATATAAAAAATATGGATTTGGATTTAAATGTACTCCAAATATTTGAATTTGGATGGAATTTTAAGAATTCAATTCTGCTCACCTTTACAACATAAAATAAAAAAGTTTGAAAAAGTTATAGCATGAAATGAAGTTAATGGATTAAATCCATTTACAACATTAAAAAGACAATGCAAAGTTGTAGTGTTAATCACTTTATTTATTATATACACCTCTAAGATATCAAAGATCTACATTTCTAATCTTTTTAAGACTCTTCAGGTTTTATGCTTCAAATCTAACACACATGTTATGCAAGAGAGATTGAGTTTGGTTATATTTAACTCGACATTAGAGAGATTAGTTAACCATTGTCATGAGAAACATCAAAATAAAAAAGAAATGAAGAAGAATGGTAGAAAGATCAAATATTAGAGAGTTATGAAAAATAAAATAATGTTGTCTTGTATTTACAATTTAGAATGATACATTAATTGCAAGGGCACCTTTCAAATAAATCTAATTTTTTTTGAAAAAGTAGAAAGAAATTTGACAAGCAAAATGAATTTGTTCCAAGTAAATTGTGAGATTCAAGAAAATTCACTAATCTTAAGCTCAAACAATCTTTTAATGGCCAACCTACAATCCAATATTTATTAAGCAAAAATTCCTCTTGAGCGACTTTTGTTCATCTCTCCTATTAACCATATTTTCCTCAAAAAATATCATTGAGCAATATTTGAGAAGTTTACCCAACCACAAAAGTTTGTTGAGATTTAAGACTAGAGTCTTCGTCTTTCTCCTTCTTCTAAAATGATTATCAAATTCTCATATGTAATTCTTAAACATCTAAAACTTACTAAATGTCTTTAGACCAAACTCTTAATTTTGTGGATAACAAAGAGAAAGGAATGCAACATCAATCAAAGAAAAATGATAGCAACACCTACTACAAGAAAATTATTAAATAACAAATAATTTTAAAGATAAAAAAATAATTAGTTGCTATAATGATTAAGTTGGATACTATTTTATAAATTAAAAAACTATTAGCATATAAAGTAATTTCTTGATAAAAATTTATAAACTAATTTCTAAATTGATATATAAAATTAGCTACTAATTTAAAAATTAATTTAATTCTTTTATTAATAATAAAAATTACTTTAAATGCCAATAATTTTTCAGTTTGTAAAATAGTATCTAATTTAGTCAATATAGTTTTTTTTTGTCGGCAATATAGTAACTAATTATTTTGAGTCTCTAATTATTTTCGTATTGAGAAAATAGATATATAAATATTAAAATAATGAATTGAAATGAATAGATATTTTTATATATATACTTGTATAGCCCTATCGTTAACAATATAATTATTTTGAATCTTTTGACATTATTGAAATAAAATAATACATTAAATATATATATATATATATATTAAAAGATAAACAAGTTTTAAATTTTTATCTCTTAAATAATCATTAACTAATCTGTTAATAATAATTAGTTTATAACTATGATTAATAGATTGAGAATCTTAATGAGTTAACCTATTTCGCGAGCACCCAATTCTTCTTGGTTTCTAATTCAGTTTTGTGCTCATGTTTTTTTCAAAAAACATTAGCAACAGGGAAAATACATTTTTGCATAACTTAATGCTTTAACATGCATATTTTTATAGTTCTGTGTTATTTTGGAATTGTTGATAAACAATTGTGTTGGAGTTGATTTTTTTTTTCAAAAAAGTTATAATAATTATTATTTATAATTCAGTACCAATGTAAAAATATTAAGACACTGCATAGTTAAAATTTTAAGACAATGAGTATACGAATGCTCTTTCTTACGTATTATTTGTACTTGATGGTAAACAAACTCACATTTAACAATAATAATATTGTTATTATACGTTTTTACGTGATTATATTTTGACATCTCCTTCCGTTTATACCTATAATAAAATATTAATATTTGTAATAAAAAAAAATTAAAAATTAAAAAATGTCTTTAATGAAATATTAGACAAAATGTAAAATGTTAAAATAATTTTTAAAATTAAAAAAATTAAAATATTAATATTTAGTGGGATGTAAAGTGGAGCAATTGGTGTTAAACCATCATTTTCCTTTTACAAAAGAAACTATGGTTATATTATTAAGAATTTTTGAAGCAATGAGTGGTATTTTGAAGTTGTAATGGTTAGAAGTGATGGCGAAAAGAGAAGATAATTGGGCAATGGCGTGAGTAAATAAAGATGAAAGTATAATCATAACTTCCACCAAATAACATTCTTTTTCATTGCCTTTGCTGAAAACTTGCGTTCTACACTTTGTTGTGGCCGGTGGGGATCTAATCACTGTGTTTCCTTAAGCTCATTGTTCTCTTATGCTAAACCTTTTTCCACCTAAAGTGCTTAACAACATCATTCATCCTCATCACAATCACTTTCCACCTAGTTCACTCCTTAATCACAAGTAAGTCCTTACTAACCTTACATGTTTTTAAAACAATGTTAAATTATTTCCACTTATCATAATATAAATGTGAATGTGTAAAGTATTGCATTAATTGAAAATAGATTAGTTGAATAAGATGTAAATGGGATAAATAAATTTATTTTTTTTTAAATGAATTTGATGGTGTACCATACAACACCGATGAGTCTCGGTCAATATCATTGACCGAATATCTTTTGGTGACGTGACCAACATAATTTTCATAAATTTAACAAAGATTTCTTAATACAAAATGAATAACGTAATCATGGTACGAAATATTATTTAAAATTTGAGGTTAGCACGATAACATACCTTAATCTCAATCTAATTTCAAAGTTCATCACGATTCTATAAATATGCATATCAATTAAGACAAAGATACACAATGAACAATATTTATTAATCTCACCTACCTTCTACCAGGCTATAACTTAAATATCCAAGTATTTTTTCACACGTATTCCTCTCGCCTCTCGTCAACCGAAGACGGAATATATTACAACATATCAACCAAATCAGCACTAACACATAGGTCAAGGGAGAATCAAGACTTTTTCATCCCTTTTATAAGAAAAGATGATGTTAGTTTAGTCTTTAAAATAATAAAATATTTATTTTAATTATTAAACATGTAAGACATTCTGTTTTTTTTTTCATTGATATATATTTTTCAAAACTAACTTTAGTGTAAAAAAATATATATTTTGTCCTTAAATTATTATAAGGACTAATTGAATGTTTTTACACATTTAGAGACTAAATTACTTTTTTTATGAATATTTGGTAGTGCATCACATGTTTAAAAATCAATTAATCATTTACCCATATAAATTGAAAGACTCGCAAATCTTGCAATTTTTTTAGTTGGATTTAATATTAAGTTCACTTATATTATTAGTTTATGACTTATTTGAACACATTTTTTTTTCCTGATTACTAACGACAATATTGTTTATTGAATTTTCAAAACATTTTAAATCATTTGCTCAATTTATTCATAAAAGAGAACTTGTTGAAAATTGATCCTTACCAAATTTAGGTTAAAAATTACATAATCCAAATTTTCTTGACTGATATCATTTTCTTGGTCAACTTTCTTCACATTCTTATTGTTCCAAGCGACTCTTAGAAGTACCTTTAATTATTATTTTCTTCCAAACAAACACTGTTTTGGTTGAAGTTATAATTAAAACTCTTTCTTCATCAATTACTTTTCTTGTATTGCTAAACGTGTGGTTAGCGAAGATATAGCTGGTGACTACAATTATCTTAAAAGAGATTAATGGATAGGCATTGGAATCTTAAACAATATAGAAGTAATATAATAATAAAAATTACACCAATAAGTGTTCTTATATTTTGTCTTAATTATAAATTGTGTGAATCAATGATAAAAAAAAAGAATATATATATATGAATTAAGAAAAAAATGAACTAAGAATTAAACTAAGAACAATAGTTTAACTTTTTTTTATCATATTCATGATCTACCTTTTAAAAGTTTTACTTTACTTATTTATCTTTTAAATCTAACTTAATCCTTACTTCAATATAAACATTAACACGGTTAAAACGTTTGTCATAAAAATGATTAAAAACGGTTCCAAACAATTCTTTAGGATCAAAACCTATTTTGGCGCACATTGTTAACAAAATGATTATTTTGAACAACTACAATAACATGGAAAAGTCATAAATACTCCTGAATCATTAAAAATTTATAATCAAATTATTTTCATGAATATTAAAGCTGGTTGAAAGTTATTCTATGCGATTCCTAAATTGAATGAATTCGGCGAATCATATCAACGCTGCAGCCATTGATTTTACATCTCCACTCGATCAATTTTTTAAATTTCAAAATTTTTAATTTTTCAAAATTATCTCTTATTCTAAAATTAAAAATTTCAAAATTAAAAAATACATTTAAAAAATTCAGAATAGATTTTTATATTTTTAAAAATAAAATTTTAGAATAAAATTGATAAACTAAAATCTCATTGCAAGACCAAAATATAAAAAATATATTTTGAAAAAGAAATTCTAGAAAATAAAATCCATAAAATACTCTAATAAAAAAGAGATTTCAGAATCCAGAAAAATAATTTCATAATTCAGAAAAGTATTCCAAAAACTCAAATCCAAAAATGTGTTTCAAAGTTTCAAATCCATAATACATTTTGAACTAGAGAATTCAGAAAAATGTTCCAAAAACTCAAATACAAAATTGTATTTAAAAAACTCAAATCCAAAATACATTTGAGTTGCATCCAGACCTATTAAGAAATTGCAGATGCCATTATGGTGCGTGTCAATATTGGGTGCAGCTCTAAATTTGTTGGTTCAGAAAGCAATTGACCACTATGAATGTGCCTACCCAAAACTTACCAATTTTATTCTCTAAATATAAGATAACTTTCGAAAATGTTAGTTGTTTGAAAAAAAAGCAGACATGTATTCAATCAATTTCAAAACACACATGGACTCGGACCATAAATTTAAATAGAATACCAAATAATTTTTTTTAAATCTCATTTATATTTATCAAATTTGAAAATTTAAGATTATAGAATGTTACAGAAAAATATAAGTACAAATTTTTTTAACATTCTTCACAAAATAAATTGTATTTTATAAATCACATGAAAAATTTGGTTTTCAATCATGATTAAAAGTGTTTTTTTTATCAACAATAAAAAATAAATAAATTTGAACCACTTTAGGGTGGTTCAACTCTTATACATAATAAAATATCTAAGACACTCCATCCTAAAACTCACACCGCCGGACGCCTAGGATTACAAAACACCCCTGACTTTACCCAAAAATAAACACCCTAAAAACAAGCACATGAGCTCAAAAATATCAAGAAATCATCATCATACAGACCAAAGGTTCGAGACACCAATCAGAAAAGGAGAAAAAAACAGAGAGAGACTTGGACGTATTCCAAGACCAAGCCTTCACTTGAACCAAGGCAATCACTTCTAAACCATCGACAACTCCCCCTTTAAAGATTACATTGTTTCTATGTTTCCACAACTCACTTACCACTGTGGTCCAAATCACTCCCCACATCTCATTTACGGAAGCAGACGCATTACACAATCTAAACTGGAAAAATTTAGCAGTGGATCATTATGGGACACAAACTGCATTCCAAGTCATGCAAAACAACGAGTCCTCACTAGCCAAGCAAAAATGCACTCGAAAAACAAATGATTATTTGATTTCACCTCCACCCTACAAAGACTACACAGAGGACTTTCAACTGCAATCCCACACTTTTCCAAGTTAACCCTAGTAGCTAGCTTATTTTCCAACACCCTCCAGGCAGTAACAACTGCAGAAGGCAGGACTTTACATCTCCAAAGTTGTTTAAACACAATGGCATTCTTCCCTTCTCGACCCCTCCTAAGACGATTATAGGCAGATTTAACCGTATATGATATCGCCTCCCCATCCTTCCAAACCCAGCTATCCTCCTTTTCCAAGTCAAAACTATGAAAACTGACACTCCAATTGCTTTTCCCATTCAAAAAGACTCCTTCTCCAGGCGAATGTCCAAACCCATAACCCATTATTCCATGCCCTAAGCTCAGCCACCTTAGATTCTTTTGACAAACTCAGGGAGAACAACCTCGGGAAAACACTCTTCAAAGCTCCGCTACCCATCCAATTGTCTTCCCAAAAAAAAATTTCCTTCCCTGTACCAATCTTCCACTTGATAGCATTTTCAAAATTCCGACCCCAACCCTTCAAACTCCAAACCTCCTTCAAATCTCTCCACTAAAGAGAGTTCTTACAATTTTTCCCTCCCTTTCTCAAAAATCTCCAACCCCCGTACTTAGAGTCAAGAATCTCCTTCCACAAACCGCCTTTATCAGATCTCAATCGCCAAATCCATTTACCAAGCAACGCTAAATTAAAAACCCTTAAGTCAATGATACCAAGACCACCGGCCTCACGTGGTTCACACACCTTTTTCCAAGAAGCCCAGGCAACCTTTCTTCCTTCATATCCCCACCCCCATAAAAAATCCCTTTGTAATCTCCCTAACTCATTTGCCACCGCAGAGGGTATTTTGAATAAGGACATATAAAACAACGGAATAGAGGAAAGTATCGACTTCATCAGGCATATCCTCCTTGCCATTGACAAGAACCTACCTTTCCACCTACTTAATCTACTCCTCAATCTCTCAACCACCCCAACCCAGAACGTTTGTCTCTTATGGCACCCCCCTACTTGCATACCCAAGTATACAAAAGGAGTTACCATCGTTTCATAATTTAGAATGGTTGCAAATTGTTGGATCGATATCTGATCAACCCCCACGCCACCAATCATGCTCTTGGAGAAGTCCACCTTAAGGCCAGAAGAAAGTTCAAAACAATTCAAAGCCACTTTTATATTAAAGACACTTTTATTGTTTGCTTCACAGAAGAATATGGTATCATCGGCATATTGCAACATGTTTACCTTCACTTCACTTTTTCCCCTCCAATCTCCAAGCTATCAATTAGATTCTTCTCAACTGCCATCCTTGACACTTCTGCCAAACCTTCAGCCGCAATAAGGAACAAAAACGGAGCTAGCGGATCGCCCTGCCTGAGTCCCTTCTTTGGCAGAAATTCCTTAGTCGGACTACCATTCACAAGAACTAACATTAAGGTTGATTCTAGACACCCCTTAATCCAATGAATCCATCTACTACATAAACCGACCCTTCCTAACATATAGTAAATGAACTCCCACTTCACGAATCAGGCTTCAAAGAATTCTCTGACCTTGTTTTTACCTTGTCCTTATTCTCACACCACTGACCATTTTCTAAGACCCCGTGTAACTCGTTCGTAGCCCTCCTCAATTTAATTGACAAATGGAAATACTTCGTATTGAGATCTCCTTGCTTCAACCACTTTTGTCTTGCTTTTTGCCTCCAAATTGCCTCTTGCTTAAAAATATTTTTGTTAAGATATGCTAAGAGAGACCTTATTTCCTCCCTTTCGTACATATCGAGCTCATTTTCTTCATCTTTTGTGTCCAACTCGGTAATCCTCTTTTGCAACCCGTCACCCAATCACATTCCTAAATATCTCTTTATTCTAAACTTTTAAATCTGCTTTAAGTTTTTTCAGTTTTTCTTTGAAAATGTACATTCCTCCACCTTGCACCTCATAGTTGGGCCATCTTTCTCTTAGAAACACCTTAAACCTGTTGTCACTTTACCAAACATCCAAACTCCTAAATGGTTTCGGGCCCCAATCAACATACTCATCTCTAAGAACTATTGCTCAATGACCAGAAACCGATCTACTAAGAACGAACTGTTTACAATGTGGCCAAACATCACACCATTCCTTTGACACCAAAAACTTGTCACTCCTGCTCTTCACTAACCCGTTTGGTTTATACCAAGTAAACTTTCTACCAGTCAACGAAATATCTACCAATTCAGCTTTCTAAATAAAGGCATTAAAGCCATTTGTTTTCCTACTATAATCGGATACACACACCAAACTCTTCCTCTCCCTTTTTCTTATGATAGAGTTAAAATCCTCCATAACACACCAAGCCTTAGATAATTGTGTCAACCTATGAACACTAATCTCCTCCCAAACCAAAATCTTCTCCCGCAACGATCCGGAGCAGAATGTGACAGGAACCCCCAACCCGACCTTCCAAAGCCCCTCAATAATAGAAAAATTCCTACCATTAATAAATCTGGACATCTAAAAGCAGCCTTTTCTCCATACTGTAATAATCCCGCCAACATTATTGCTTGCTCCATTTTCAACCCAATCAACTTCATTAGAGCCCCACAGAAGAAAAACACTCTCCTTACTTAACTCAGAGCATTTTGTCTCTTGTATACACACCATATCCTCCGCCTCCTTATTAATCAAATTTCTTAGATAATTTCTTTTGATGTTACCTCCTATCCCTCTTATATTTATACTAATTATCTTCATCATCTAAGAACACTAAGAACACTGGACTCCCCCTTTCATTCCTCAATTTGCAATCGTCCTGACTCTCCAAAGAGAGTAGACTGCGGATAACAAAGTCTTCCTGACTAGACCGCATGCACCCCATTTCCTTACCATGACTCCAAATTTTAGCTGCCTCAAAAACATCATTTTTTAGCTTAAAAATTTTGTTGCAATTCTCAAATACATTATCTGACTTTAAGATAGGAATTGACCTCACCACCGGATTCTGAACCATATAGTCGCCCTGCACTACCCTTACTTCAACTAGATTACAATCTTCTAAAGGGGGAACCGCTATTTCTACCCCTACCTCACCAAACACCACTTCTCTGCCCAACCCCTCCTTTTCCAACACCACTCCTGTATGAATGCAAGGAAGGAGCTCTCCTTGCCTCAGACAACCCCTTGCCAAACACCGCACCTCTTCTTCCTCCCCCAACGTCTCCGCTCCAACCCCACATGGTTCCATGAAACCCACTTTCAGTAGGGAATCTCCAAGCTGCCGACAAACACCTTGCAACTCACTCTCCACAGCTACATCCTGCCACCCCCTTGGAGACTCTTCCATTGCCCCTACACTTAGACTCACATGCTAGCATGTCCATCTAGGGCCCGCAGCTCCTACACCCCCACCACTGAGACACCGACCTGCTCTTTCTCTACCTGAGTTGGGTCCAGCCCACCACAAACTCTCACCCCAATCACGCCCGAAAACCCCGCGTACCATGCATCATCACTCCAATCCAGTGGCCTTCATTTCCTCTTTCATTAATACCAATTTGGCATGAAGCATGTATCTCAAGATTGCGTAACTCCACATTTAAGCCACTAATCGCATGCACTCCCTCAACCACATTTTGAGATTCCAATACATAATCATAACCATGCTCTTTACGTGCCTCACCATGCTACTCTATTAGACCTTTGGATTAGAGGGTGTGGTGGAGTGGAAAGTTGAGAATGTGGAGGAGTGAAAGTGTGAACATTTGTGAAGAAAGTTGAGGGTGTTTGGATTAAGGTATGTTAGATTGGATGTCTAAGGAAAATTTATTGAAATATGTGAGTGATGCGATGGTTGTAAGGATATTTTGAATTATATAAATTATAAGATTACAAATTTATCTTTGTATAAAAAAAACAAGAAATAAATGATAATTAATTTTATGTACATTTTATTTAATTAAAATAATTTAAAATTTCAATTATAAATAAATAAATAAAATAATGTAGAATTCAAATAAATAAATAAATAAAATATAAAATTTAAATATGTATATAAAAATTTACCCATGTATTTATATTATTATTATGTTATAAAATAATATTATATTATAAAATTATATACATAATCGATTCCTTTTAGTATTTTTTAACCAACATAATCAATTACCTTTTAAATTAACAAGGGCAAAAACGTATTTCAACATTTGCTTATATGTATTTCCTTCTTCTCTTCTTGCTTTCTTCGTAGCTCACAAAGGATGTCTACAGTGTAGCATCCACAAATCTTTGCTCGCCTTTCCTCACACATTTGTGGAACCAAACACACTTCATCCCACAATTCTGTCTTCAGAAACAGTTCTGCAGATCCAAACATAACGTTAATGTGCCAACCTCAAACTCCTCCCCACTACCCAATAAAGAATTTAATAGGATTAATGTCCCACTTTTGTTTTTTCCACTCCATGCTCCACTTTAATAGTGTCAACCTCTCTCTCCTCCCCACTACCCAATAGAGAGTTCAATGCAGAATTTATGTCTCACTTTTGTTGTGCCGCACCCACCACTTTCCCGACTAAAGCCCCAATACTTTCAAAACATTGTCTACTCCAGAGTTGTAGAGGGAGACCTCTACAACGTACCCAGGCATACCTTTCGTTTACTACAAAAGATTCCTCCAAGGAAGAATAGAGACGAACATTCTAGCAAACCATTATTTATTTTCTTCTATAAGTTTACCAATAAGACCATCCTCGTCGCAGGACAACAGTACAAAATTGTCCCCCAAGTATCTTAACCTAACAACGCTGAAACCCCATGATAAAACTCTCTTTAATCAACTGTATATTAGGTGCCAGACAACCTACGAAGCATCTGTCTAACCAGGAAGAAGACTCCACCTTAACACTAAACTGAGAAGCAACTCCTACCCCATGAGAATTGCTCACTTTCTTTCCAGAAACCACCTGAGAGTTTCTATTGCTTCAGTTGCTCCTGCTCCCTCAACCTCCACATCTTACGGGTTTGCACCGCCCTCGTCTTAGACACCCATTATTTCTTGACCCTTCATTCCTATTGTATTTAGGTAAGTTCACCTGTAATTTCCACGTACCAATCCAAATAGCGTCTAAATTCCTTTCCGGGGAGTAAACACCTGTATGTATGGGAACCTGACAAAACCAAACCTCCGCTTCCTATAATTAAGCTTATTAGAAATGAACACGTCCATAACTCTTCCCCACCTCTGATGAACCTTCCACAGATCCTTCGCAAAGAAATGATCTGGAAAGTTTGCGAAGAAGAACGATGTATCCGCCATTGGCCTGGTCCTCCCTTCACCGAAAAAAAAAACCTCTCTCTCTGGATTTTATACCAATTTTCTTCGTTAGTATGTTTAACTGGTGGCTTTGTGCAATTTGCCTCACATAGTTCCTTTCATTTGCAGCAGGCATTAAAAGTGTTAATTCTAAACTGATAAAAGAATAAAATTAAACTAAATTTAAAATATAAAGATTCACTATTAGTTTAAACAAAATGACAAATGAAACTCACAAGAGTGATTTAATTATATTAGACTTCGGCAAATTTCCCATAAAAACTTCTAAAAATATAAAAAAACAAAACTATATGATAACTACAAACTAAATTTTGCATAAAGTATTCTTAATTTATGAAAAAAACTCCCTATCTTTTTATTTTATTTCCTAAATTTTATGTAAAATTGTTCATAACCATAACAACAAATTATCTTGTGGCCCTAAATTAGTTTAAACAAAATAACAAATGAAACTCACAAAAGTGATTTAATTATATTAGACTTCGGCAAATTTCCCAAAAAGACTTCTAAAAATATAAATAAACAAAACTATATAACAACTACAAACTAAATTTTGAATAAAGTATTCTTAATTTATGAAAAAAAAACTTCCTATCTTTTTATTTTATTTCCTAAATTTTATGTAAAATTGTTCATAACCATAACAACAAATTATCTTGGGCCCTAAGTTAGTTTAAACAAGATCACAAATAAAACTCACAAGAGTGATTTAAATATATTAGACTTTGGCAAATTTCTCACAAAGACTTCTAAAAACAAAAAAAAAAAAAAAAAACAAAACTATATGACAACTACCAACTAAATTTTGCATAAAGTATTCTTAATTTATGAAAAAACTCCTTATCTTTATTGATGACATTTTCATGAAGTTCTTCTTGAATCAATGTAGAGTATGGGGCGGAAGCAATGAATGAGAGTGAGCAAGATCCTCCTAAAAGTGGTGTTGATCTTGTAGGTGCATGATAAGTATGGGTATTGAGTGGTTCGGTCAGCTCAAGGGAAAAGATGAAGGAATTGAAGTTTAGAGCCTAGGATTCTAGGGAGAAGCAAAGTTGAGCA
>Ga0123342_1006422_pt1 | contig 16301 bp, 14 predicted proteins | sample Turbeawhitnodule_FD_89960 | JGI IMG/M metagenome (GOLD analysis project Ga0123342, IMG submission 89960) | Root nodule microbial communities of legume samples collected from Mexico - Turtle bean Mexico white nodule | ecosystem: Host-associated > Plants > Roots > Nodule | place: Mexico: Nepantla... | reverse complement strand
TTGATTTGATTTTTTTTCAAATCAAATTGATTTTATTAGTAGTTTTACATTTTCAATATAATTTTTAAAGTAATTATTATAAAATTAAACATGTACTGGGCAGGGACTCGGTCAATGGTTTATCTTGAGAAATAGCTCAGTTCTCGGTATGGGCTGGCAAGTGGTTAGCTCGGCTATTGGGCCTGGGTGGAGATTATGAGTACTTGGCCTAATGGAAGAGTCCGTTGAAAACAAATACAATGTGGCTGCCCCCACGTAGGAGCGGGACCTATGTCTATGCGCTTACAGATAATTGTGTATGTTTGTTTGTTGCATGTGGGATACGTACAACGTATTGTGATAAATGTCGCTAAAACCCTAAAAGATAAGTGTGTACACTCATAACAAAATAGTGGACGCCCATGTCAGGTGGGTTATTTGTTATTATTTTATCTGCTCACGGTGAGACTCCAGACCCATGACGAAGACGTCACCGCCTTTGAGCAAGGAATCGTTGTGGGACCATTCAACGACTCCTTGATTAAAAAATCCAGTAGAGACGTTCTTCGAGATCTGATGGAGATTTGTCACACACATTAACACCAAAGAGGCTGTAGCTACAAAGAATGGTAGGTTGTATTCCAAAATGTCTAAGTCAACAAAAGTGGTGAAGACCTCTTGACCTTTGAGGGTCAATGAGACCTCAACGAGGAAGAGGGCGAACTCAAGACACATGTCATACAAGAAGAGCGGACCCAAGACAAAGGGCGGGGAAGAAGAGACTCGCCCCAAGTTTTGGGTATCATAAAAGGAGCTGATAGCATTGCCTGAGGTACCAGAGAAATTAAGGTTTCCCCAAAAGGCCGACACAAATCTATGGTCAAGAAAAGACCTTTGGTGTGAATTCCACAAAGGCTTCGAGCACAGTATTGAGCAGTGCCTAGTACTGGGTCACCAATTGATCGAGCTGCTAAAAGAAGGTTTCTTGAAAGAGTATTTGGAAGCTAATCCAGAAGAGCCTCAAGGAGAGGCGATCTCAGGAGAGCAGACGCATGAAGTACCCGTCAACGAAGAGTTAAATACTATTTCAGGAGGATTCTCGGGGGGTGGTAGCATCGCCACCAAACGCAAAAGGTACGCAAGGGTCGTGATGTCCTTGGACATGAGAAGCACGGATACTTCGCCCGAGCCTGACTTGAGTTTCAAGAAGTCTGACTTGGGAGATGTGGTTCCCCACGACAATGACCCAGTGGTGATATCCGTCATTATGGTAGGGAGAAGAGTGCACCAAGTTCTCATCGATCAAGGCAACTTTGCAGATGTGATGTTTTGGTCAACGTTCGGCAATTTGCGGATATCCCCCCGATCAGTTGAGGCCACACGATGGATGCTTGGTAGACTTTGCAGGGGACCAAGTAGAGGTACAAGGGTACGTAGAGGATGACCTTCTCCGATGATAAGGCCGTAAGGACCATTGTTATAAGGTACGTTGTAGTTAATACGCTTTCGGCCTATAACTTACTCTTGGGCAGACCCTCCCTAAACAGGCTGAGGGCGATAGCCTCAACCAAGCACATGAAGATGAAGTTGCCCTTACTAGATGGGGATGTGATCATTATTAAATCCGACCAGAAGGCTGCACGGAAATGCTATGAAAGTAGTCTGAAGAATAGAAGGAGAACATACTCAGCAACTGCCATCCAAGGAGGAAGAACCGTTGAAGTCCTGGAGACTGAAATTGTCGATAGACGACGACCAGGGCCCGCGGGTGACGTCCAGGAAAAAGAGATAGGTGGAAAGATGTTCAAGATGGGTGCTTCAGTAAACACAACATTGCAGGACAAGATAGCCGAAGTAATAGCCAAACATATGGACGCATTTGCTTGGTCCTCCGCCGACATGCCTGGGATAGACCCCGAATTCCTATGTCGTAGACTCACTGTGGATGAAAGTGTCCGTCCAGTGGTCCATAGGAGGAGGAAGTTCAACGAGGAGAAACGCTTGATTATAAGGACAAAGACTCAAAAGTTGTTAGGTGTCAACCATATCAGGGAAGTTCAATATCCTGAGTGGTTGGCAAACGTAATATTTGTACATAAGGCTAATGGGAAGTGGAGGATGTGCGTCGACTTCACATATTGGAATAAAGCCTACCCCAAGGACTCATACCCTCTACCGAGCATCGACTCTTTGGTAGACACTGCTTCGGGTTGTCGCCTGTTGAGCTTTTTGGACACATTCTGGAAGTATAATCAGATACGTATGCACCCAGTGATGAAAACAAGACCGCCTTTATGACCGAATTTGCAAGTTACTGCTATAAGGTCATGCCCTTTGGCCTTAAGAACGTTGGTGCCGCATATTAGAGGTTGATGGACAGAATTTTGGCTCCCTTTTTTGGGCGAAGTGTAAGGCATACGTAGACGACATGGTCGTGACATCCTTAGAGAAAGGTCAACACATCATTGATATGGAAGAGTTGTTTGCGAGAATAGCCAAGTACAACTTAAAGTTGAACCCAGAGAAGTGCGTATTTGGAGTAAAGGCAGGAAAGTTTCTCGGTTTTCTGTTGACCGAGAGGGGCATAGAGGCTAACCCTGACAAATGTGCTGCAATTATTGGAATGAGAAGTCCCGCTAACGTAAAGGAGGTCCAACAATTAACTGGACGCATGGCTGCCCTGTCCCGCTTCCTATCAGCTAGTGGTGATAAGGGGTACCCATATTTTCAATGCTTGAGGAAGAACAATAGATTTACCTAGACGAAGGAATGCGAGGAAGCCTTCGTCAAGCTGCAGGAGTATTTGGCTAGTCCTCCTATCCTAGGCAAACCATCCCCAGGTACACCCCTCCGTCTTTATTTCACCATCACAGACCGAGCAATTAGCTCGGTAATCATGTAGGACCTGGTCCAAGCACAGAGATTGATCTACTTCGTCAGTAAAGTATTACAAGGACCAGAGGAGCATTACCAAGCTATTGAGAAGGCGGCCTTGACAGTGGTATACACAGCTTGAAGACTTTGTCATTACTTTCAGAGCTTCACAGTGATAATAATGTCTGATTTACCCATTCGTAAGGTCTTGCAAAAACCTAACCTAGCAGGAGGAATGGTCCGCTGGTCTGTGGAATTGTCTGAATTCGACATAGAGTGCGAGCCACGGGGGGCAGTTAAAGGACAAGCGTACGCCGACTTTGTGGTGGAACTTGTAACTGAAGGGTAGTGTCCTGACCCTGGGAATTTTCGGTGGATCTTATCGGTCGATGGATCCTCTAACCAGTAGGGTAGCGGAGCAGGGGTCATTCTTGAGGGTCCCAGAGGTTTACTGATTGAGCAATCCCTGAAGTTTGCATTCAAAGCCAATAATAACCAGGCGAAGTACGAGGCCTTAATAGCAGGAATGCTACTAGCACAAGAGTTGGGAGCTCATAATTTGTTGGTAAAAAGAGATTCGCTGCTTGTTAAAGGGCGGGTGTCAGGAGAATATCAAGCCAATAACCCACAATTGGCTTTATATCTAAAGTATGTTATAATGTTGAGAAAGAGTTTCACCGATTTTAAATTGATACATGTGTCTCGGGAGCAAAATACCCGAGCTGACTTCTTGGCCAAGTTGGCAAGCCTGGGAAAGGGAGGCCGACATAGGTCGGTAATTCAGGAGACGTTAAAATCACCTTGCACTACGAGAGAAAAGAAGGAAGAAGAGGTGCAAGCAGAGGTTTTGGAGATAAGCCCGACACATGGGAAGAGTCACAAGTCGTTGACTCAGGAAACCCTGAGAGTTCCCTAACTAGTTATGTACGAGATACCATCGGACAAATTAGTTGTTGTTTCACAGGCTTACCTTAAGGAAACCTGGATTACCCAATACTAGTATTACCTGGCTGACGGCTTGCTCCCTGCCGAACCTACACAAGCTAAGATGATCAAAAGGAACGCGAGGAGATACACCTTGATTGATGGCAAACTGTTTCGTCCTGGATATGCTCAACTGACACTCACGTGCGTTAGTGGGGACTAGTGTGTCCGAATAATCTCGGAGCCGCATGAAGGAATTTGCGACAGTCATATAGGTGGTCGAGCACTGGCATTGCAAGTTACCCGAGCTGGGTTTTATTGGCCAACTTTGAAGGAAGACTGCGGGGGTACACTCTGTTAGAATTATCTCATCTTCTCTTTTTTGTTTCATTTGTACTTGGTCCTTTATCACTTGTGAGGGTGTTAAAGGATAAAGTTCAAACTTCTTTTCCTTATGAGTAAAAGTAATATCGTTGGTAAGACCATTATTCATAGTTTTCTTATCAAATTGTCATGGTCTTCCCAATAAGATATGACAAGCTTCCATGGGAACTACATCACATAAAACTTCATCTTTATAATTTCCCACATAAAATTGTACTTTCACTCGCTTGTCTACCGTTAATTCCCCATCTTCATTGATTTATTGAATTTTGTAAGGTTTTGGATGAGGTATTAATTGTAGATCAAACTTCTCAACCATCCTAGTGCTACAACAATTGCAACAAGAACCACTATCCACAATGACAGAACAAACATTTTCTAAAACTTTGCACCTTGTGTGAAAAATGTTCTCTCTCTGTGTTTCATGGTGAGCACTAGGTTGGTTGTTGAGGGTTCTTGTAATCATCATTAGTTCTCCCTCACAAGGATATGCCCCCTCACTATTTTTTTTCTCCTCTCCCTCACTAGACTCATCTTGACTACTACTCATCCCTCCCTCCCTCTTAAGATCATAGTTCTTTTATAAGGACATTGGGATGCTATATGACCTCTACCAAGACACTTAAAGCATTGAATGTCTCTACTGCGGGGTTGTGAGTTGGACACATCTTTTCCTACACTCTTGAGAGTCTCTCTAGATTTTTTTTTTTGAAATGTTTTCCCCCCTTTCTTTTCTATGCTCTCTCTTGAGATAAGAGATAGAGTTGGAACTCTCCTTGCGATTTGATCCTTTTCTCAAATTTTGTTGCTAAACTTTAATGGAAAGTTAGACCAAATCATTCAAGTCCCTATAGGGCAAGAGTCCCTATAGTTGTTGTGATGGCATTGAGCTCTTCTCTTTTATGGTTTTTGGGTGGTTTGCGGAAGCTTAATGGTTTGTAGATGGATCAAGGCCCTCCTAGGAGGTGTGGTAGCCTTGTAGGTGCATGATAAGTAGGGAATTAGGAGAGGTTCGGCCAGCTCCTTTTGGTTGGTGAAAGAGATGAAGATTAAAGCCCTAAATCTAGAGAGATTTAGGCAAGGAGTATGTATGGCACAAATTTGGCAGCATATCTATACTTAAAAATAATCTTGGATTTACATGAGGTAGGCTCCTCCTTAAATAGCCTAGGAGGTCCATAAATGTTAAAGCAAATGAAAAGCAAATGCAAGCCAAACTACATGCAAAAGTGAGCACATGGAAGCACATGGAGCACATGGGACACCTAGCCTTCACATGGCCGGCCTAGATCAGTTTAGGAGGTTCTAGAAACCGTAAACTAACCTAGGTAATCCTAGCTTAATCCTAATTTTCAAACTAAACAAGGTTCACAATTCTATGCTATTTGCACCACAAATAAAGTTATGCTACGCTTGATGGGCTTCTTGGAACATGTATAGATATGTTTCCCTTCCATCCGTGGTCTTGTCCCAATCTTCATCATCTCTCTTGGACATGGACCTTGTGGTTGGTCATAGACGGCCTTGTGGTTCTAAACGGCCTTGTGGTCCTAGACGGTCTTGTGGTTGACCTTCATGTAAGGTGGTGCTTGGCCCTCTTCCATCATGTTGGGCCTGAACTTGGGCTTGAGCTTGGCCTTCTTCCATCACATTGGTTAAGCCAATAGACGCCAAGGTGTAATGATTTTAAATAATGATAATGATAATGAAATTTTTTATTCATTTTGATCACATTCTTCATTTTAGGTTTATTGTTTGCAAATTTATAGATGATGTGACATTTACTCGATTTTTGTTATAATTTAATAATAAATATATTCATTAACAAAAACTTTACTTTTTTTGAATGACAAGAAAAATTAAAGACATCCTGAATACCAATCTTTATTTGGTGTCTAAGAATTTATTACTACAAAATCATGACATTGCAAATTACTGTTTTCTTCTTTAGAACATATTTAGAAATATATGTACATTTGTACATTTATCATATATAACTACTATGTTGACTATGTTCCGATCACAATACATCAGTAGTGCACTTAAATAATTTGTGTCTTTCTCATGTGTATTCGTATTTATTAAAATGAATTATAAATTTATATTGTTAATATAAGCATGCCGACAATGTTTATTCAAATTTTAATATTAAACATAAATATATGTAAATAATAAAAATAAAAAATGTATATAAAAAATTTATTTATTAATATTAGAAAAAATATCAATTGATCCAACTTATTTTATTTAAGTGTTTACAACAAAGTAATAAAGTCTTAGTATCACATCATGAAAGACAAAATGCATATGGATTATAAACACAATGTTTTACCTCACGGATATAGATGAAAAAAAAAAATATATATATATATATATCTAATATATTTATACTTTATATAAATGATAAGATGTGCATATAAAAAGCTTACACAATACTACTCTTAACATATAATGATTTTATTATTTTTGTAATATTCTCTCGTTCTAGAAAATATTGTACAATCTTGACTTTTATCTAGTTGAGACAAAAATAATTTGAACTATACTTAATAAGTTAATGTTAAGTATCATAACATTTCTTGAAATAGAAATATTCCTTCAATGCATATAATTGAAAAATGTTCTCCTTTAACTTTAAGGTTGTGTTTGCTTCCGTTTGAGTACTGCGAAATAAGACGATGTTTTATGTTTGTTTCAAGTGATGCATGAGGGAGAAGGGAAGTGAAAAAGAAAAGTTGAATGGATTTTTGGGCTTCACATTGTTGAAGGGAGAAGAGAAAGTCCCATAAACTTCTCTAACTTACATTTTTACCCTCATTGAAATATAATTAAAATCATTTAATTTTAATAATTTTTTTAAATAAACTGTACATAACCAAATAAATATAAATAATAATAATAATAATAATAATAATAATAATAATAATAATAATGTAAAGTATTATTAATACTAATAATATAAATACTAAAATTATAATAATATTTAAAATTAATTTATAGAATAATTATAATATTATAAATAACAATATTAAATAAAATAAATTTTTAAAATAATGATAATAAATGTAAATCAAATAATTTTAATAAATAATAATAATATTATTATTAATTATTTTATTTTATTTTATTTATATTAAATATTAATAATAATAAAAATATATAATTATTTATAAAATAAATAAATTTATATAATAATAAATAATATTAATCATCTAAAATACTTAATTAATTTTTTATATATTAAATAAATTTGTAAAAAAAAAATTCAATCAGACTCATCATATTATTTATAATTTTTTTATGAAAAAATTTTATGTTCTAAAAATAGTAAGGAACTTGTATTTTTATATTTCATAATTTATTATTTAAATATTTTAAAGATAAAGGTAAATTTGTAAATTTACATTTTTATACATTAACAAAAATTAAAATTTTATCACAACCATCCCATCACTTACAAACTTCAATAAACTTTCCTCACTCATATACTCTAACATACCTCAATCCAAACACCCTTAACTTTCTTCACACTTCCACTTTCTTCACAATTCCACTTTCTCACACCCTCAACTTTCTACTCCCCTACACCCTCTAATCCAAACAAAGTCTAAATACTCTCAGATTGTATAAAATTGAAGTGTTATATAAGTTTAAAGAAGAAAAATATGTTAGATTAGATTTACTAAAATATATTCACAATCAATTTGTCCATTTAAAATTGTGTGACTATACTAATCAAACACTGATATTACGAAAATTGTAAAAAATTTAAATACACCATTCAACAATCATTTCTTGTTGTATATTCTAGTTGTTTTTCAAATACACCATTACCATCATGTTTATTCTAGTTATTTTTCAGCATTTATATTTCCTATCTTCACGTACAATCACAATAAATGTTATTTTATTTTATTTTATTTATTGCTTTTTAATAATATTTGTCTAGGAAGAGTTGGAAAGAGGGAAAGAAAATGAAAATAAGATATAACAGTTATAACATTTATAATTTTGATTTGACAACTAACTTATGATTATATTAATCATTATTTATAAGTATATTTTTATTATTAAATTAATATATTTATTGAATATTAAATATAAAGGCACTCGTTTGTTTTAGAGATATAATTTTTATAATATCGAATTTTATAGATAGAGAAAACTTATCTAGTTAAAAGGGAATTGCAGAAGTTTTTCCTGGTAAAAGATACTTCCATTTCCTTTTCTTGTTGCAATTAATAATCCTTCTCATCAAGTATTAACAAAAATTTTAAATTCACTTTTTTTTTCATTTCTAAAATTATAAAAAAAACATGTTTCTTTATTTGTGTTAACATTCAAATTAATAAATTTAGTCTTTTAATTTTAAAAAATATTTGAATTTAGTTTATCTGTCATTAGTCACTACTAAATATTAAGCTTGAACATTAAAAGAGAATAAATTCATATATTTAAATTTAAATTAATAAAAAGTACTGGAAGTAAAATCATTCAAACAAAAAGATGAGCACTAAAAATACTATTTATTTCAGTTGATTAAACAACATACTTGATAAGTGTGAGTTGTTGTAATTTCTCTACATTTTTTAATTTCTATCGATTATAAGAAAATAGACTTAAATCTATTTTTTCTTTTTACAATTTGTAAACTTTCAAATTTTGGTTCTTATAAATTTTTAATTATATATATATATATATTAATTTTGTAATTTAAACAATTTCGATTCACTATCATTCAATTGTTATCAGAAAATATAATCTTATTTGTATGAATAAAAGTTATTAAACTTTACTATTAATATTTTGGATAGATAAGTAATTGATCTTTCTATTATTTAAAAATACGTAATATTTTTTGTTAGCAGTTATATGACATGTAGATCAAAATTATTTAATTTAGAAAATCAGAAAACCAAATTTTTAATTAAAATTTGATAAAAAAAAATTACACATTGAGAAAAGTATATAATAGCAAAAGAAGATTTAGAAATAAAAGTACTAAAGACACAATCTTTAAATTATGAAATTATTGTATGAGTGAAAATGGAAGAGACAAATGGGTGGAGTAGCACATAAGCATGTGAATGATGAGACTTAACAGCAAAGAAGAGATTCAAAATCTGCAGTGGACCACGTTGTTTGAACACTTGAGCAAAGCAAAAAAGGCCACGTTCACCCCTACATCAACACACCATTTTTCTTCTTTCTTTTGGTTTCATGTCACAGATACAAATCTCCAGCCACCTATTTCTTTCCATTTGCCTAAATATTTCCCAACACTCCAAACTCTTCTTCAACCAATCTCCTTTTCCCCAACCAAATCTTCCATATCTTTTAAGCCTATCTTTTAAGATATTTTGTGACATCTTTTTAAGGCTGTCTTTTATTAAATATTTATTCTCTGATTTTTTTATTATTATCAAGTACCATTAATTTAACTTTGTTATCAATCTTACAAAAATAAGTCAACTTGATTAGTGTTATTAAGATAAAACTATTGACTTATTGAAATTATAAGTTGGTTTTATAAATCTAAAGAAATTTTGTTTAATAAAGAGATGGGAACTAGATAAATGAGTAGTTGCACCATCCAAAAATTCACAAATGGCATGCTTCTCTGCCTAATGTTCTACTTTTTAATGAAGGTTCTCGAATGTATATGAAGATAAGAAAAAACACTAGTTTTTTTTTCTAAACTTTCACTTTACAACCCCCTTTGAATAATAAAACCCCTTTTGAATAATAACATATTTTGTTTTTCCTAATAAAAATTAATATAAACAAAGTTTTAAAATAAAATAATAATACAGTTGATTGTGAAATAAATAAAATAATAATATATTTCAAGTGAATGTGAATGCGATGTCTACCTATAAACAATGTTTAGATAAACAACTTTAAAAAATACTATTTTTTTCTGATTTATATACGGTAGTTTTTTTTTCGAAGTTGTATTTGTAACTGAAAAACTAAATCATGTTATTTCCAGAATTTCTAAAGTGGCCAAAAATAATAATACAAAACCAGGGAAAATAATTAAATATTACAAGTATTGTTCAGAGAAAGAAACAAATTATCCATTGATAAATAAAATGACATTCATTTTACAACCATAGGAAATGATTCCTCCTCACAAAAAAAAGGGTAACTACTAATTCCACAACTTCTATCTTCCCTAATCCCAGCAAGGCATGGATCCAAAAAGACATGCCATGGAGGAATACCTTATAAGTATACTATCACACTATTTGACTTTATCTTCAATGAAATCTTCAATGACTGCATGAAGATATATTGCAGTAAAAAACCCTAGTATATACTGTACAAGGGATGGAATGGAATCAGATGATGGGTTTTGCTTACAAACTGACCACATCATCTCCCAGCAGTGGTCAAGGTTCTCTCTTGGGAGACCTCAGAATTGAGGGTCAGTGAAGGTAAAGGAAGAGATTCTGAACTAGGAACAGGAGCAGGAGCAGTTGCCAACTCTTCATTTGCGTGTTCAGGTTGTAAAGGTTTTGGCAAGGTAAAGGAAAGATCTTTGTTGGCAGCAAGAGCTAGGAGCTCTTTCTCCTCTAACCCTTTGGTTGGGCCCAAGCTGCATCTATCTGGGGAGTGTTTCGCCAATGCGTCTCTAAACTTCTTGATCTGTAATTAAATCAAATTTCATCAGCATCTTCAAATTGAATAATGTTACTAATAAGGAATCTATCATATTACAATAAAGAACAAAAGTCATGTATTTCAAGATCTCACTATTCAAGTAGTTTGTAAATCTTTGATCTGAGGTTGAAAGAATTCATCATGTCATAATGAACAATTAGTTAAATGCCAATAACACATAACTACTGAGTTAGAGAGGAAAGTTAAATCACCTTAACAGAACAAAAAACATAGCTGTGCCACCCGATTTCACACATACATTATATGAATTAACCAAATAGGACATAATATTTTCAAACCAGATATGAAATAAAATTGAGATAGCATGTATACTAACCGTGGCATTGGTGCAGCTAAAGCTACATAATCGACCATGAGCACCTCTATAGAAGCGGAAGAAGGGTAGAACATGGACATTGAGGCTATAACACATGGACTTATGCTCCTCATAGTTCACCTGAAGGAATTGAACATCAGGATTCATCTCTGCCAGTTGACATATCTGTCATGACATAAACCAAGGAACATCAGAACCACGAGACACATTAACAGATCATAAAATCAAAAAACGTCATGTGGGTTGTTGATCTGTGAATTGGATCAAGGGGATGACGAATACCTTAGGGTGAAGGGCTTTGCAGCCACCACAACCAGGAGAGAAGAAATCAACCACCACCAACTTGTCCCCTGCGTTTAACAGTGATTCCACAAGGTCTTGGGCCGAAGTCACCTCTTTCATGTTGGGTTGAAGCCCCTTTTCCCACCATTTTTGAACTTTCCCTATTCTAAGGGTCATCTGTAAAATTCCACAGGAAAGGTTCAGAAACCCCGTGAGGAAAACACAAAATCTTGCCCGAATAAAATATAAACATATGTAATTTGGAAAGTTCGCAGGAAAATTAACAAAATTCAAACAAAATCATACGGTTCCTAATTCCTAAAAAGAATAAAAAATAAAACATATTGTAAGGTTACAGGCAAAACTCCACAAGCTCCAAAAACCCCTTTGACTACACAAAATCTCACCAAAATAAAATAAAATATAAGCAATTTCGAATCTTTTCACAAAATTCCCACAAAAAAGCGTTTAATTACCTTTAAAATCCAGGATATATAAAATACACATGACTCAAATGGCCATCTACAATACTTGACAAGAAATTTCCACAAACCCGTCAGAAAAACACAAAATCTTCCCAATAAAAACTAACAAAATAGAAGCAACTTGGAAACAAACATGCCACGCAAATTAACAAAATTCTCACCAACAAAAAGGTTCTAATTCCTTAAAAGATGGAATAGGGATAAAGCAAATTCCATAAGAGGTAGTAATATTAAAAACCTGAGCAGCAGTTGACGCTCTCAACCGCGAACTGACCCTGTTGGGCTTTCCTCTATTTACACGAAAGAGAAGCTGTTTACCCTGAAACTCAGAAGAAGGGGACCAAGATCTGAGAATCGGAGACTTTAACTTGAGAGAAGGAGACCCCCCGACGCCAGAAACAAAGGTACAAGTATCAGGAACCGTCGACACCCTTCGATGGTGGCGTTGACTACTACCAAGCAAAGAAGAAACGAAACTCGCCTTGGTAAAAACTTCAGCCATTAAATTTTCCTCCGCTTCAAAGCCCACAACAAATGAACAAAGCAGAAAAGATCTCTTGTTATGTTAGGGAGAGAAGAAGAAGAAGACGACGCTGAAAAGAAAAGGGTGCGCAGAAAATAACTTTATCCGCAAGTGATCGCAAATCCACATGTAAAGTTGCGAGCTTGAAATTGAAATTGAAATCGAAATAAACGATAAAATAGAAGTTGAATAAATGAAAAAAAAAATGAGAGTAGATAAAGTTGAACTGTCGTTCAGTTGACGGCTGTGATGGCGCGACGCGGATATCGACGGCTGCAGAGTGATCATGGCAGACACGCGGCGAATGGCTGCGGTTGCGTAGATAAACGCGATTGGATAAGGGACGTTTAAGGTAGGAGGTGGGACCCGCACTTGAGGTGGAGTTCGCTGTATGTAACGACACGTGTTTAATTTGATCACTGATATTTTTTGGATAATAAAAAGGGCTTTAACCGCTTTTTTTTTCTCTCACTTCGTCAAATGAATTTCGTTTGAGTCATGATATTTTAATACTTTCACATTTTTCTTATATTTAAATTACAATTTTATAAATTATTATTTTATCATAATTTTTTATTATTATTATAATATAATATTTTATTATGAGTAGCAATTGTCACAGGTAAAAAAGGTGTCAAAAAATATTTTTCCATTTCGTTTTTCTATTAGATATTTTTCTTCTGTCCAGAATTTTATTTTATTTGCATTTGATTTTAATGAGATGCTATCTAGCACGGAATATATACGCTGAATAGATATTTCACAATGAATTTTAATACCATTTAATGTGAAAAAAATGTATTTGATTATTCCAGTTCCTTTTTAGGTTTTTCACTCGTTGAAAAAATTGTTTAGTTTTAGTATTAGTATTTGATAAATAAATACTTTTTGTAGCTTGTAATGTAACTATTTTTAAACGATGATAGAAGTAGTATTCTTTAAAACCTAAGTTCTAACTTTTTTATATTTTATTTTTAAAGTTTTTTTATTTTTTATTTTTTATTTTATATGTAAAATTAAATTTTATTGCTTTATTTTATTCATCCACTTATAAGATATGACTTCTGTTTTACTGAGGTGAAATTTTTTATTTTTAATCATTTATTAAAGAAAACATGGATGATGATAGCAAATAATTTATTATTGTTTAGATACTTTTATATTACACCATTTATTTTAATTATTATACTATTTATAATATTTATTTTACTATTTTAAGATTATACTTTAACGTATTTCTTTTTCATATTATTTTGTGTATTTTAACTCTACTTTTATTTATTTTATTTAAAATATATTTTTCCATTTAAAAATGCGTTTATTTTATTTTATTTTAAATGTGAATGGAAATACTGTAAGATATAGGACAAGATTAATAACTAATACAAAATACAATACGAAAATATATAATAATTGAAAGAAAAATTAGTATAATTAAAATAATTTATTTATAATTAAAAGATTATAAGAGCTTAAATTTAATTAAATATTAAAATTAAAAATAACTTCAAAATACATTTTATTCAATAAAAAGTAAAATTAATGTAAAACGCGGAATAAATATATCTAATTTTATCATTTACCTTTATAAGTCAGTTTAATTGATATTTTTTTCAAAATTTATATATGGAAAATGGGACGAGGTGGCTGTTGTTGTAAGATAGCTTTAGAAATTAAGAGGTTAATTTTGTGTATAAATTTAATGATATATATATATATAATATTATAAAAAAATTATTCTTATTTATATATAAACATACTTACTAACATAGACTTTTTTTTATATGAAATATTTAGGATATTAAGTAATAGTTATACGTAGATATGAGTAACGTAAATTTATGTTAGATTTATTCTATAACATCAAAAATTATCATATATGTCAAACAATAGATCATAAGGTTTAAATAAGTATAAGAAAAAAAAACAAAAATGTGTAAAATTTATGTAGGATCTATAAGAAATTATGTAAATTAATTTCTATAAAGTGACTAACATGACTTAAAGTTTGGACTTTGAGCCCAAATATGATTTAATAATAATAATATAATTAAAGACCGATTGGTTAATGTGAGAAATATATATATGATGATATATCTAATGAAAAACCTACATTTGATGGAGATTGGGAACTAAAGGCTATATGGATATTGCAAATAATAGTTGTCTCACTCATAACCATCACCAAAGTGTGTGACAAGAATGGGATTGCTAAGAGATAGATTGGGACAAAGGAGATAAAGTAATTGCTCAATTAGGTTCACTCATGCATCAAGGTAAGTGCCTATTCCTATGATATGATAAGATCTGTATGAGAACATCATTGTATGTATTCAATTGTACATTAATTCATGTTTTAATTTACATGTAATATCAGAGCCTCGTTGCTCATTTTGTGATTCTCCATTAATGTTTTTTCAAAATAGAACCCTAATTTTCAAATATTCTCAATTTAAGAATTCTAATTTTAAAACTAGGATTTATAGATTAAGGTTTCCATTCCTCTATAATAAATCCCTAATTGTCCTAAACCATCAAAAATCAAAGAACCCTAATTTTAAAATAATCCCAATTGAAGAACCCTTATTTTTAAAATTAGGGTTTATGGATTAAGATTTCCATTAACATAACCCTAATCTTCCTGCACCCAACGCCATTAACAGTGTTAAAAACCCTATGAACCTATTAGTGGGACTACAAGCCTTCGCCGTTGTCATCCTTCGTTTTTTCGTCACCACCCATAACTGCAGCGGTGCTAGTGGTGCGGCGCGGTGGCGCACACAGTGCAGTGGCGCGTGCGGTGCGGTGGCGGCACGGTGGCGCAATTGCGTTTTCTGACCTGCACGCAGAGCGGTGGTTCGCGCGGTGGGGCGCGATGACGAGGAGGTTGCGCGATGCGGCAAGGAGGTTGTCCGGTGAGGGTGATGGTCGTAGTCCGTGAACCTTGTTCGCACGGTGGTAGTGCTGTAATGATGGTAGGAGCTTTTCGAAAAGAAAGGCGTGAGAAAGATGATGATGTGGATTCAATTCCTGATGATGGAATTATAATATAATATATATTATAATATAAATTAATGAAAAGTATGAATTGTTTCTTCCTGCACTTTAGATTAAATTATACTATAATGATAAATTCAATTTATGAATAGCATGAATTCATTCCTGCACCTTACGTCATTTACTTTACTAATGATTTTATCAAATTTTAATTAAAGTTTTATTATATTATAATATAATTTAATTTACATTAAATTAAATTTTAATTAAAGTTTTTAATTTAAATTTTATTATGTTATTATTATAATTAATTCAATTTGAATTATATTAAAGTTTAATTAATTGATTGAAAGTGAGGAATGGAAAATTAATTTTTCCGCTTTATGCATTCAATTTTAAAAATTGAAATTTTGGAATTATTTGTATGATAGATTTGTAATCAAATCTTTAAGTTTTATTTAATTCCAAATTATGAATGAAATTTTATTTCAATTAATGATATTATTTATGGAATTATTTGTATGATAAATTTGTAATCACCAAAGTGATCAAATATTTAAGTTTTATTTAATTCTAGATTACTGATAAATATTATTTCAATTACCTATAGAATGAATGCTAAATTATTTAAATATGGGTAAATGGAAATTCATTATTATTAGACATTTTTGGATCACCCAAAGGTTGATTAGTTGTCCTTATAATTAGTGGATATCATTGTTGGTAGTGAGTATGTGTTATTAGTTTTGCTTGTATATCCAAAGATAACAAATGTTTCTAGTTAATGCATATATCTTGCCAAATAAAGTTAATACTATTAGCATCATTATGTTTTGTGTATTAATGAATC
>Ga0123342_1006421_pt1 | contig 16303 bp, 11 predicted proteins | sample Turbeawhitnodule_FD_89960 | JGI IMG/M metagenome (GOLD analysis project Ga0123342, IMG submission 89960) | Root nodule microbial communities of legume samples collected from Mexico - Turtle bean Mexico white nodule | ecosystem: Host-associated > Plants > Roots > Nodule | place: Mexico: Nepantla... | reverse complement strand
TTTTATGGAGTTATACATGCTATGGAGGAAGCTCAAAAAATGGGACTTACTAATGTATGGCTTGAATGTGATTCTGCCTTGGTTTGTGCTGCGTTTACTGCTAGGACTAATGTTCCGTGGATGCTTCGGAATCGATGGAATACTTTTCTTATTTTTTGTGGGACAATCAGGTTTAGGGTTACTCATATTTTTCGTGAAGGGAATGTGTGTGCTAATAAGTTGGCTAATAAGTTGGTATAATAGACTCCCAGCTAGTCTGTTCTTAGAATTCTTTATGAATAGGTATAATCTATCTATGTATCGTTTTTGTTAACATATGGGTTTTGGTCTAGTCCCCCATATTTTTGTATTTTCTTTCTTTTTTCTTTTTTTTAATAATATTTTTTTTCATGATATGGCAGATGATTGTTGTTACTACTTGAGGTGTCAGCCTAGTTGAAATGTCAAATGCATAGTGATGCCTAACATGAAAACTTTTTATAAAAAAAAAGTTTTGGTTTTCCAAAAATTTCCAAATAGAGGTTTATCTTCCCCTCCTACCTCATTCTTTAGCATCTTATAAGTTGATTTAACCGAGAACAAAGTCGTCTTTCCATCTTTCCATACCCACTTATCTTGCTCCTCCCTTACCGAATTCTTGCTATCCAGGATTACCAACAACTGCTCCGCTTGATTCTCTTCCCATTCGAACAAGTTCCTTCTCCATACCAAATTCCATCTCCACCTATCGTTACTCCACTCCCCTGCTTAGTTAAACCTTAAATCTTTGTTCGTTGTTAGAGAAAACAACCTTGTGAATCTACTTTTAAAAACTTCATCTTCTACCCACTTATCATACCAAAATTTGATTTCCTTCCTGTTTCCAAGTTCCAAGCTGATGTTATCATTGAAGACCGACCTCCATTCTTCTGTTTCCCGAACCTCCTTTATATCCCTCCACTAGAGGGATTCCTTGTTCTTCTTTTCTAGAATCTCTAGATTCCTCCATCCACTATACTTTGACTCCAAACTATGTTTCCATAATCCCCCTTCTCCTAAAATCATTCTCTAAGTCCATTTTTTTAGGAGTGTAATATTAAACAATCTTATATCTGTGATGTCAAACCCTCCGATATCTCTTGATTCACATACTTTTTCCCAAGACACCACTTTGTTTAAGCATAACTCATGTTTGAATAAAAGAAAAGTTTAGAATATTTAAGTTACATACTTTAAGTATACTTAAGTAGGTTATATAAGTATATTTCCATGTTGAAATTTGAAATATAAAAAAAAATGTAAATATATTTTATAATCTGTCACTACAAGAAAATCATGAAATAGAAACTAATTTTAGAGACAAAAAATAATTAGTTGCTATAGTGACTAAATTAGAGACCATTTTAGAGACTAAAAAAATGTTTGGTTTCTAAATGAGTTTCTATTATTGTTAAATGGTTTCTATATTAGTATCTAATTAGCTACCAAATTTATAATCTAAATAATTGGTAGTTAAAATCTTGTTAGTTAGATACCAATTTAGAAACTATTTAACAATAATAGAAACTAATTTAGAAACCATTTTTTTTAATTTCTAAAATGGTTTTTAATTTAGTCACTATAGCAATTAATTATTTTTTTCTCTAAAATTGACTTCTATTTCATGATTTTCTTATAGTGAGTGTTTAAAGAATATGTCAATTTGAATTTATTATTATTATATTATTTTAAAAAACAACTATAAAAAGATGCTAATTTTAATAGTGTTTAAATATTTTGGTAGGATTATTACATGTTATATTTTAGTTTAAGATTGATAAAGTTACATGCTTATTAAATGTTTGGGAATACAAAAACCCCTAATGTCAATATGAGTTCATTTCAAATGTAACAAAAACTTATTTAATTCTATATATTTTATTTGACGAGTTACTAAATATAATTTTATTGATTTTAAATTGGATGTGATTTTTATTGATGGAATTATTATTTATAATAGTTTTATTGTGGAACATGATTATTTTATACCAACACTATAAAAAATAATAATCATAATTTGTTAGATGCAGTAAAACATTGGCACAAATGATAAAATTGACGACACTTTATCATAATTATTTGGTTTAATAAGGTATTTAAAATAAATCCCGATTAGCTTTTCTAATTTAAAATATTACTAAACGCTCAATATTAATATTAATTCGGATCATTCTATTAAGAAGAGTAATTTTTGAACTTTTATTACGTCGTTTTCACTATATCAGAGCATGAAATTTGGTCCATTATATTAATTAGTGCATAATTCCAATTAAAATTTTAATAAGGTCTACGTTGATGCCCTCATATCACTGCTCAAAATGCGCTAATCTTCAACTGCTATTGCACAATCTCTCTAGTTATTTATTTTCATCACTTTCATTTTTTATTTCTATAACATATAATATATAACCAGAATATACCTAATTACCCTCTTTTGTTTTCTTCTTCAAATTTAAAGGTTTTTTTTTTATCTATTATCTATATTAAGAAATAAACTTAAATCTAATTCACCTTCTAAAACTAAATTATAAAATAAAAATTAGTCTCATTTATATAATATAAAATAGTCTAATTTTTAATGGGGACAACAACATTATTGATAGCAACACCGAAAAAATAACATTAAATATAAAGATATAAATATGATTGCTTGCAATTTAATTCTGTTGTCCCTACACTAAAGTTAGCTCCATGTTGACCTCAACCATGTATTCAATTCCTCTCCATATTTCAACTCTACCATCACAAAGTCAATTAGAGACAAAAAAAAAAATATGAAGAAAAACTATTGTTTTGAATACTCTAGGGTGAAGTTTGATTATCTTTTGGACAAAGAGATATTTATTTGAGTGAATTTGGATATCAACCCATAGTTGATGTACTTTAGCCTTAGTATACTCTTTTTCTAATGAGTTTCATTTTCAAGGATTAGTTACAAATATTACTAACATCAAAATATGTATGGATTATTGGGACCACCACACAAGGTTAAGTACTACAATCTCTTATATCCTATAAAGTGCAAGTACCCATTATCTAAAAGAACCCTATAAATAAACTCCTTAAAAAGCCTATAAATAGACTATCAACTAAGATTCAACACTTAAATGCTCTAACTGAAAAAAGTAATCTCACTAAATACTTTAGCTAGAAGAAATATCAACTCTCTTTAAATAATCAATGAAGGCACCTTAATCAACCAGGGTTACGTAGTGTTTTACGTGAATTGGAACTCAACGAATTTAGACTCTTCCAAGTTAGTGATCAAATGTTAAATTAGTACATTAACTAAAAGAATTGGAACTAGCGTAAAGAAAAGCTAAAGTAGCCCAACTTTGATTCTAACCTAAAGAAATTGAAGAGGAAGTTTATCTATGAGTTACAATGAATGTGGGCATAATTTAGGAGTCAAAATAAATTTATGTGGCGTGGATAAGGTTAAGAAATGTAATTAACGTGAAGAGGAAGGATTACTGAAAGCAGAAGACATCTTTTCATTGAACTATGCATGTTTATTGTTGAATCACTGTATTTGGTCCCATTTAGTGTTTGAGTTGTTGTTCCTTTTAAGGGTCTTACGTGCAGAAATAGTAACATATGCCAGACATAATGGGGCATGTCTCTTCACATGGGATAACTCATGTTTTTATGAAACATAATTTCATATATATTCTCACAAATTAATGTTGGACCCTTGTGGCTTCTTATGGTAATTGGGACACAAAATGCTATGATTCCAACTTGAGATTGTTTCATCTTTTGCCAAAGTGTGAATTTGTATTACCGCAGTAACTTTAAGAAGAAAGAAGTAACATTTAATGCCAACTAATTTTGGATTATTATATTTGATAATAATATTTGTAAAATATTAGGTTTTTAATTAAGATAGATGTTTTGGTAGATTTAATACAATTTTTTCTCTTATCTCTATCTTATTATATGTTTGTTAAAGATAATACGATGAAACTCTGAATTCTTTAATCTCTTGAGATGTTTTTTAAAGATAAAATTGTACTACATTATTTTTTACCTTAGACAACACCCGTAAAACATTGTCTAGAGTAGGAAAAAGTGTTGTCTTATATTGATAGAATATGCAACATTTTTTGGGAAAACTTTCATGTAATATTTTTTTCTCATAATGTTTAGGCAACACATTTTAAGTGTTATTTATTGTCTAGGCAACATTTTGTAAAATGTTGTCATTGGTAAAGGCAACGTTTATTTATATGTTGTCTGTCTTTTTAGACAACACTTATTTATATGTTGTTTGTCTGAGTCAACACATTTTCAGTTGCATATTGATTAAATAAGCATATTTTTTTTGTATAATGTTTAAGTAACGCTACACATATTACTTTACACTGGCATTTACATTTTTATGCTAATTGCCATTTCCTATTAAAAAGTCCGTTTTCGGCATAAATTGCACTAATTTTATAATAAAAATAATTATTAATTCTTTTTATGTCTTTGATAATTTAGATATATGTATTTTAGACATTATAAGAAGGTAGTCTTATTTGATAAAGTTCAATCGACCAATATAATGAAAAGCACAATATGTTTTTGCAAGGAAGTGCAAAGAAGAAGTGAACTAACCACAAAATAAACTACTAGGGACTCACCAGAATCGTTCACAAACTATCCACAATATGTGTGAGCTTCAAAGATCATCCTTGGATGCTAATGAACAACTTCGATTCAACCAAACATTTCAAAATAAAATTCAAAAAATAAAAAACAGTAATCAATACCAAACAAGGTCACCCCTAAACCCTAACCCATGAGGAAATCAAAGGAAAAATGAACTGCAGAACTACGACTACTATGAGCACGAGTACATGAATTGGAAAAAGGAATCGAAGAAGAAGCACGACTATCAGTGTGTGAGCGTTCTTGAATTTTTCAGAGTAGGTTTCGAATAGCGAAATTTGGGTTTCGAGATTTAGGAAATGCTTTTGAAGGGCAGGTTTTTGGAATGTTTTGGAACGTGTTTAAGGTTGGAGCGTGTGGAAATTACTAGAGTAAGGTGAGATTGACAACTTAGGTCTAAAATATTATTTAAAGCACCTACATTTTAAAAAATGTTGTCTGAAGTACTCCTAGTATTTTTAATATTAGTATATTTTTTTAATTGTTGCTTCAAATCAATAGGCAACGTTGTTGCTTCAAATAAATAGACAACACTTTTTCCAAATATTTTGAATCAGACAAAAATAAACTTTACTATAAACTTTACTGCATAGAAACAATAAAAAAAATCTTTGATTATATATACTTTAGACAATATTTTTTTATGTGTTAGCATGTTAATATGATCTAAAGTAAAAAAATAGTGTAAAAAAATAGTGTAGTGACAAAGTTCTAAATTTCAAAGCGGACCAAACACGAACTTGAAGTCAAAATAATAAATATATTTTATTTTAATTAATACTTTTGTTTTACCATTTTTATTACTATATTTTTTTATTTTTTTTATCAGCATTTTTTTTATTACTATATATCTTCCTGTTTATTCATGTCAATTTGTTTTGTGGCATATGGCATAAAGGGTGGTAATTATCTTGAATGAAAATGATTAATGGGTCCATTATACAGTGTTTTTCTTCTTCATTGCTTTACAAATAATGGAATTTTAAGTCTTATATAGTCAATGATTGTGTATATTATAACTTATCAAATTCGCATCTCATGTCTGTTGACAGATTTTTAAAAATTTTATACAATTATTAGTTTAATTAACTTTTTTTCTTACTATAAATTAATGCATTAAATACAACTCTTTTAAAATAAATCCATTATATATATATATATGTTTTTATTAAAATTAAAAATCCTTCATATATTTTATTAAAGCACTTCAAATTAAAAAGTCTCTTGTTTTCATGAATAAATAATTCTTGCAAAAGTTTTTACATAATTATGTAATTGTAAATCAGTACGATAAAAGTACGTAAATCTTTGTAATGACTATTTTAAATATCAAACATTCATATTTTTATTTTTATCACTGATTGTTGTCAAAAGATTTAACTTACACCTTTAATCAAATCCTATTTCTATATTCAACTTTTTTTTGGTTTATAAGTTTCGAATTTAACATTTTGCTTAAAATAATTAGAAACCAATTATGTTTTAATTTACATGATAATGATCCATTAATTAAGAATTTAAACACAAGCAAAACATGCTTACTAAAATATTTTTTTAATATCAAAATAGCCGAAATCGTAATATTGTAATGTAAATACTGTTATCGATAATGTACTGATAATATAAAATATACTTGCATTAATTTGTTATTTATGATTACTTGCACTGAATAGAAAGAAAAGTTAATTGGATAGGGTATGGTTGCTTGAATCGAACGGTGCATGGTTGGTCTTACCAGCATCGGACGGTTAAAATTGATTGTGGATGGGTGCTGGGACAGCAGGTAACATGGGATTAACTAACGAAGCTACCTCTTCACATGGCATTCAATCCATCACGTGCTCCTCACGTGATCATCCCTGATACACATGCCTGGCATTTGCAAGTGGCAATGCCATCTCTTTCTCTCTCTTCTCTGAACTCCATTGTGTGAGTGACTGAGTCAACGAAAACAATGAAAAAGGGGTTTCTTTCTTGCACCATTCTCTTCACTGCTCTCTCTTTGCATTGAAGCTTTTTTGTTCACTTTGGGAGCAACTTCTTAATGTTCACTTTGGGATTATTCATTGCCTTGGTTGCTGACAAGCTGCAACTATGAAGGGCTTGCTCTCTCCCACTTTCCTTCTTCAAATTACTCTCTTTCTCCTTGTTTTTCTTTTAGGTGTGTTTTATTCATTGCAGCAGATACATGCATGACCCTTAATTGCGAATTTGACTCTTTAATGATTAAATTGTCGCTAAGCTTTTCAAGTTTGCATTTTGATAGTTGGGTCACGAAATTTTCTGTTTGATATGATAGTGAATTTGCAAAAAGTAATGGAATTATGCTTCATCTCAGGTAGAATAATGTGTATTGTTGATGTTGTGTACATTGGGTACAAACCATAATGAAAAAGGGTAAGCTTGATACATTTTTATGAGACTGTTCTTTGTGCATTGTAGAAGGCCAATGAGCTACCATAAATAGTAGCCAAAGAGCTGAATATGTTGTCCAAGCTGACATGATGTGTAATGTTTCTGCATGTAGTTGATAAATAATGCAGTGTGTCTGATATCTTAATGATGAATGCGTGTTTACTTATTTTGAGGCCTTAGGCAATGGAGGAGTATTTTATTTTCTTCTAGAAATGTATTTTGTAGAAAGATAATTCCTTAAGCTGAAAATTGCCGATTATGTTGCCAGTTGTGAACAAGTCTCAGGGCTCTCCAATCACTACTAAGGTTGATGCGTTGCCTCCTGCTTTCCCTCCAAGTACACAGCCACAGCCCTTTATTCCTCTTATAGCTCCTTCCCCATTGAGACCTTTCACAAATAATTCTGTGCCCACCTTATCAGGTATGTTTGCTTTTTCTTTTAAGTCTGTCAGTGAGACCTTACATTATGATTATTTTGTTTACACAAATACTGCTTACCCTTTGGCATATTGTAGTTGTTGGTTGTAGAAAGTAAGGGGTTTTAGGTATAAAGGGAGGAAGTGGGATAAAGGAGAATGAAACACTAAATTAATATTAACCGAGATGTGTTACAAATTATAATGTATTGATAAGATGCTTATTAAACCTAGACCAATAATTTTTATTATTACGGATCATAATCTTAACTAAGTAGGGAAATAGATCATGATAAGATAAGGAAATAGGGTAAGCCTAAGAGATATGAAAAAATAGGGAAACTAATCCTAGAAATAAGTAAGATGTTTTCTTTTATTGATGTATATAATATTGGTGAATAGTGGGAAGCAGGGCCATGGCCAAGATTTTAATCTTAAGAAAGGGAGGCCAAGATCCAAAGTAGATTGAAAAGTTGTCAAATATTCCAATCAAAGAGAATAAATTAGCTGATATATTACAAAATAGACATGAAAGATGCTGACTACTGAAGGTTGCGGTGTGAAATTATAGTGTAGCAGTGGTGAAAGTGTAACACCGATGAGTTCAGTGCTATGGTAAGGTGCAACAATATAGGTTTGTACCTGAAGACTAGTGCTATTTTTTCTGGGTAGAAGGTGAAGTACAAATGTAATGATGTGAAGATTCTGTGCCATTGGTGCCATATATAATTCTTGTAAGTAACAATCTCCAAGGACCATCTTTCTTCCGTACTAACACAACTGGGCTAGCATAGTAGCTATTACTATGTTGTATAATGCCATTGTTAAGAGAGTGTTGCTCCAGCTTATCTATAATATCTGTATGGTCTCTTGTTTATGGGGTTAGCACCCTGTATCAAAGGAATTTTGTGATCAAACCCCGGTCTGAAAAGGGGTAGCTTCATAGGACTTCTAAAAATATCATCAAATTCAGTTAACATCGTCTGAATAGAGTGGAACTGGTGGTGGTTCAGCCTGTACAATAAGGGCTTGTAAAATTCTAGTGTTGGTATTGCAGAGTTGCAGAATAGAAAAGCGAACTCCCTCTTCCATAGCTTTAATAAAGTTTTTTGTCGCTGCAGTCTTGATGTTTGGGGTAGTGGCTCCACGTTTTTGTCACATGTCTCTTCCCATTAACTCTAAACTCCATGGTAAAGTTGCTAAAATTCCTTGGGATATCTCCTAAAGTGACCAACCATTCCACGCACAGAACAAGGTCACAGCATCCTAAAGGAAGGGGAAACACATCAGATGTGAAAGTAGTTTGTTGTTTGCTTTGCGCCAAGAAAAAAATTAACCATTGAAGAAATGGTTATTTTGTTGCCATCTGCTACTGCCAACGGATCACGTTCCTCAATTAAACATCCAGACTTCTTTGCAACTTGTATATCCAAGAAGTAATGAGTGCTGACACTATGTAAAGGATGTTTATTCACATAACCAGTGACTCTCATGGTTCGAAAATTAGGTGCCCCTGTTAAAGCACTAACCGATTGGTTTTCATTCTCCTTGTATTCTTGCTCCGAAGAATGTTCTTGAGTTTCCATAACATGTATTTGAAGTTTCTTGTGAGTCAAACTATGTTCAAGCGTGTGAGGTTTATCACAAAAGTAACAAAGGCCTTTGGATCGTCTCTCACTCATGAATGTTGGTGTTAGAGTCCTTGTAGTTCGTAATATTTGTGTCCCAACGATCAGAATATTTCTGCAATCCTGGTTTTTCCAATTGCATAGGTTTAGACCCTAAAATCCCTTTATTCTCTCAGTGAGATACCAAGAAGGATCCTGGGTAGTTGATGTATCAGCAGCTTCATACATTCTGGCCAATGAAAAACCTCGCTAGACAGTGGTGGATTGAAACATACGCCCCAACATTTTGAATATCTTTCTTTAAACCTCCCAAGAAACAACTCACCGTGTAAGATTCAGAAAGATTTAATCTGTTAATGATGGTGTCAAAGTCGTCATAATAGTCTTCAACAGTAGATGTTTGGCGCAACTTCATCAAGTTCGCCATAGGGTAAATGCAAACATCCCCAAACCACTCCCTAACCATAGCTCCGTAAGCTTTCCAAGAAAGTAAAGAACAATTGGTGTATTTGGCCAAAGCAACCATTGGACAGCACGTCCTTCCAAATGCACAATGGCCAATTGTACCCGCATATCATCGGGAGTATTATCAATGGAGAAAAAATTCTCACATTGATATAGCCATTGGTTTACATTTCACCATTAAATCTAGGAAATTCAATGCGTGGAAAGCGGATTCCAGCAGAATAAGGTGCAAATTTGATGAACTTTTTTTCATGAGAAGGGTGGGACTCATTGAAAGAAGATTGTGTAACATGTTCTTGAAGTATATCTTTCAAAGAGGCCAAAGTGTGTTGAAGAGAGCCTGCCAATTCTGCCACTCGAGCATCTAAACGGGCAGCAAGCCTTTCTTCCTTTTCCTTGAGAACAACAGCCTTGTGTGTTGAATCGGCCATCAAGAATCAACCAAGACCAATACCACTTGATAAGGAAGAGCGTCTAACGTGACAAGGAAGAGCATCTAGTGTTACGTCAAGCAAGAAAGAAAGAGGGAAAACCGGAGAAGAAGAGAAGAGAGATCTAGGCATGAAAACACACGAAGATTTACAGAAAATGGGGATTCCCAGAGTGGATTCACACATATATTGAGATAAGAGAGGAATACAATGTCACACAATGATCAATCCCCTGTTTTACAACCGCAATTCCTATTTATAGGAATTGGCAACTAGGGTTAACAGAAAAAAACAAACATAAGAACAACCCTAAACTAAAACATCATAAGAGTCTCTTATGACAGTTATGTGTCAGAAATGTTATCAAATCCTTCATTCTTTTGCTGGATTTGGTTTTGTGTATATTAAGGGGTAACTCTACAATTATTCCTAGCTCATTATGTGATATAAATCTATCCCCATGAGTAGGACTATAAATGGTATCTTGCAAACAAACAGTGAAATCACTTCATTTTTTCTTGAACATGCTGTTGCATGTGTATCCTTAATACATGTGCTTATCTTAAAGTCCTTTGAATTACAAACCTTTTGGTTACCGAGATGATCAAGAATTCCCTTTTGCTTCCAGGCCTTTGTTCATTGAATTTCTCTGCTGCTCAAGATATAATGACCACAACTGCTACTGATTGCTGGGCATCCTTTGCGCCATATTTGGCAAATGTCGTATGTTGTCCTCAATTTGATGCCATGCTGGTGACCCTCATAGGGCAGTCGAGCAAATACTCTGGGGTGCTAGCTTTGAATGCAACTCATGCTAGTCAATGCCTCTCTGATGTTCAGAAGGTCCTCGTCAGTCAAGGAGCAAATGAGAACCTAAAAAAAATATGTTCAGTCCACCCAAAAAATCTCACTGAGGCCTCTTGTCCCGTTGTATCTGTGGATGAATTTGAGAGTATTGTAGATACTTCGAGACTTCTGACGGCTTGTAGAAAAATTGATCCTGTAAATGAGTGTTGTGATCAAGTTTGCCAAAATGCCATACATTATGCTGCTAGAAAAATTGCCTTGAATGATTTGTCTACTTCAGATGGAAACCAAAGCATGCCTGGGCCGATAGCTAGGATCAATGATTGCAAGAATATTGTTGTACGTTGGCTGGCTAGTAAACTTGATCCATCCACTGCAAATAATGTTTTTAGAGGACTGTCAAATTGCAACCTAAACAAAGGTGAGCATGGAGAGAAAAACAAAAAAGATCTCCTTATATTTTATTATTACAATTTTGGGTAATTTATTGGAATGTAAAAACATACATCTTACAATGTTCATTGTTGTTATATTAAATCACTCAGTATGCCCATTGGTTTTTCCAAGTGTCTCAAGTGTTGTGAAAGAATGCGGCAATCTCATACATAACCAAACAGCTTGCTGCAAAGCCATCAAAAGTTATGTGTCATATTTGCAAGAACAGAGCTTTGTCACCAATCTGCAAGCCTTGAAATGTGCTGCATCACTTGGAAAGAAACTGCAGAATGCAAATGTCTCCAGAGATGTTTATAATCTTTGTCACATAAGCCTGAAGGACTTTTCTCTTCAAGGTTGACATTGTCATATTTCCATTGCTTAGAAAACTGTTATTTTACCCTTTCTGCAACTACTGATACTGACACTTGTTTTGTTATGCATTGATGGGTTTTCCCTTGGATCAATCAGTTGGATTGCAAGGTATATGTCATTCATAACAAAATGGATGTTTTTATTAAATTTAAATTTCACTCAATCATCTTGGTTTTGTGATTTCATGCAGAATCTGGCTGCCTTTTGCCGAGTTTGCCTTCAAATGCAGTATTTGATGGAACTTCAGGGATTGGATTCATTTGTGACCTTAATGACAACATTGTAGCTCCATGGCCCACATCTTCATATCTGCTTCCATCCTCATGCAATAGAAGTATGTATAAGCTCTATCAGGAATTTCTAGCTGATTGCCCTCTTTCTCTTCTATAAATAATACATACTCAATTACAATCCTTTATGACAAATTAATGTAATTCCTTATTTGTATAAGCTAAAATAGGAATTCTAATAATAAATACAATTATAGTCAGATTCTATTAATCAAATAAAAGGAAAAATAATAATAGATCTCTATTAACACCCCCTCAAATTGATGAGACTAATTGAGTAGCATCAATTTCTTAAGTCGAAACTAATGACAGGGACGAGGAACAACTTTGGTAAAGATATTTAGATGCTGAAGTTCCGAGCTTAAATAACATGATCATCTCACAAATAGGAGAATCAAAAGAAAGGCATGGAAAAAATATTGGTTATCAAAGAAAGTCACATTCCTAGAAATGTGCAACTTAAGACATTGACACCATAACTGAGAAAACATATTTTAGTTGGAGCATAACCCATAAAGGCACATTGTACATACCCACATACACTACCAAAAGTGTGAAGATAATAGAGGGGAATCAAAGTGGAGAACCTGAGATGGAAGACAGTTGATCAAATATACACTTGTGGACAAATCTTTAACCTAGAACTGAGAAAGGACTAAAGCTTGAAGGAGTAGTGTGCAAGTGACATCAAGTAATTATCGATTCTTTTGTAATCAACACCATTTGTTAAGGTATAGGGACAAGGGTGTTTGGAAATAATACCTCACAGCTACAGTAACTCCTGAAACTCATGAAAAAATATGTTCTCCACCCAAAATTTGTGCATAAACATTTGATACACATGAAAATTTTTGTCAATATGTGCCAAAAATTTCTTGAACATGCTAAAAAAATTCTATATAGTCCTGTGAAAATAGATTCATGTGAAACAGCTATATTCATCCATAAATGTTACCATTATTTGTAGTTCAAACAATACACAAGAAGAGTAGTTGAATTGTGTAATAAAAAAATGTTACACTTGTAAAACACTTTTCAAAGATGAAAAACAAGTTCAATAATAAAAAGTTTTAAAGCGGAGATCAAAGCATAGAAGAACAAATACAAATATTTATATTGGTTTATCTTAACCATCAAGATTACGTCCAGTTCTTGGTATAAGCACCAAGTTTCACTAACACTCACAAAAGGGCAAGTATTATTTAAAGTTAACCACTTCTGGTCTTAACCTAAGTATTCTCTTTACACTTTCCCTGATTACAAGAAAGTCAAGAGATTGAAAACAATGTTTGTATAAAACGAATATAAATGTCTTAGTCTAGGTATTCTCACAAAGAAAGTATCAATGTTACAAACTGAACCATGGAGAATGTTTGCTTAATTGTTTTCTTATGTCCATCAATAATATGAGTAGTCCATGTCTTCAGGAATATTTTAGGGTGTTACAAAAGATAATCAGATGTTGAAAATACTTATGAAGGACCTTTACATGACTTTGTTTGTGGCTTGGTGAGGATGAAGAGAATCGTCATCATGCATTAAATGTCATGTAATGCATTTCACCAACTTGTTTCTTTGATAAGACAGAACAATCTACTTATCTCACAATAGTTTGGAGGATATTTTTTACTTACGTGGTAGAGTTTATTACCTAGAAAACAACACAGGACACTCAGAAGAATAATATTAAATAGAGTTCATATCAATAATACTCAATCCCAAACGCATACTAAACTTCGTCTGATTGGGGAACCTTAGGCGACACTTCGTGTGAATACAGACAATACTTTGTCTTGGTGAGTTTTAGACAATAGTTCGTCTAGTGCCTCTAGACATTTTTTTTTTGTTATTAATCAAAACAAGGGTCTTGACAATCTTTTGTCTAATAGCATTTATATTTTGAATGAGATAATAGTTGTGATATATCCTACACATAACTATGAATTAGATCAAATCGTTTATCATTACGGCGTGCTAGAGATGGAAAAGGAAGAGCTTTTCTTTTGGCAAGTTTGTACATAGAACAATCCAAAGAGTCATTAGAAAGAGACAAAATTTGAATGACCTAACTTTCTATGCCTATCCTCACACTTATTTGAACCATTACGACAAAGCTAAAAAGACAAAAGGCTATGCTAACCAAATTGGAAAGAAAATAAGCTGTCTACTTTAGGCCCCCTTGCAGCCACTTTCCACGATGTCTAATCCTGCATAGAACAACCAACACAAATAGAAATTTACATTACAATTGTTATCCACTATTTGTCCAATAAAGTTGAAGCAAGTCCAGGGGATACAAATTCATCCCGCAAAGAGGAACTAATTTTCCAACAACGAAAAGAGGGAGAGCATTACCATCATAAACTTGAATGCTTTGAGTGCCATTATAAGTGTGAACATTGTGCAAATATTCAAGTGAACCAGTCATGTTATTGGAGATTCCAAAATCAACAAACCAAAGCTAAGCAACTACATTGGACATACCCAAGGTAGAAAGAACGGATAATACCATTTGTTGGATATCCCTAGGAGTTTAAGTTCCAATATTGGAGGTGGCAGGAGTAGAGGTCTGGGCCACTGAAGTGGTAGCACCTTCAAGGGCCTTCACCAGTTTATACGTGCATATAGTTGGGCAGTCTTTGATGTGACCATGTTGCTTACAATAGTTACAAAATTTCATGTTGCAATTGCAAGTAATATGACCAAATTGTTTGCAAGAAAACCATTGTTTCAGTAAAGCAGGGAAAAAGTTTCAAATTCTGGTAGAAGCTTCATGAGAAAATGATCTCACTTGCTTAACTCATGGACTTTTTGAATAGCAGCAAGTTAATCCATATAAACTTCAACCTGAAAAATAGCTGATTGTTCTGCGTGGAAAGATTTCCTTAACAATACGTAGCAACATCAAACACCAATTGAAAGTATTTAGCAGAATTGCCTTGTTGACTAGGCTTAAGGGTTGCTGAAGTAGTATAGACTTGGTTCTGTTTCTGATTTGCTTTCTCCAGTATGATATTTGATTTGCTGTTAAGTTTGTCATGGTCATAGGATCATCTTAAGCTTCTCGTGGTCACATGATTTTCTTAGTTTCTCATAATCACAGAGAACTTTGTCATCCACTGCCCTGGGCAAAATTTACTTAATTGGGAGTTTAAAAAATTAGTGTTTGTGAGAAGGAAATGATTCTGTGGCCATATTAATGGAACCATAACTGCTCCTGTTACCCAATCGGCATTAGACGCATGGCAAATAAAGGATGGCCATGTTATCTCTTGGATCCTGCATCTATTGACCCTTTGTTAGTTATCAATCTGCATTCTTTTTCTATTGCCAAAGAAAAGTGGGACCAATTGAAGCATGTCCCGATATTATTGTTGTTTCCTTTTATTTGTAGTCTCTTGATTAGCTCTAAATACTCAAGCTAATTCTCTATACTAGTTTCAACCATTAGCATTGGGGAACCAGTTGAATTCAGGCCACCATCAACTTCAAAACTGTCCCCCCTCATGCCAACTTCCTGCAATGACTTGTTTGTATATGTCAAGTGATAAAAATGTGAAGAATTTAGTGCTGCTTGCCTTCTTTCATTGTATTCTCTTGTATAAATAATGCATGCTCAATTACCATCCTAAATGGTTGGCAAATTAGGATTTTTGACCAGTATGGGACAATTTTTGCCCATTATTACTGAAATGGGGTCGTTTTTCAAAATATTATGAAGTTGGAGAAATTATGCCAACGTAATACGATTTTATTGTGATGAAGTTGTGTTAAGATGACACGGTTTTAGTTTAAAATGATTACACAAAAATTGTGCCACCTTGACACAACTTTACAATAAAATCGTGTTCTGTTGGCACGACACGACTTGTCCAACTTCGTACAGACTCCATTTTCGTAAAAAGAAGAAAAAATTTCCCCAAGTTAGTAAAAAGACCCGGCAAATCAATATAAATTCGTATTTGTATAAGCTAAAAAGGGAATTATAATAGTATACAAATATTAGGAAGATTCTATCAATGGAATAAAAGGAAACAATAGTAATGATATGAGGAATCCTTGACTAACAAGCTCCCCACCTATATATATCATCTTCCTGTCTTCAACATTGGATTGTCCTTTGTAATTTTTTTACCATGAGCAAAGACATATTTCCATTCTGTACCATGGCTAATTCATTTGTTCCTTCAATCATGCAATTGCAGCTACAAAACTTCCATCTCTTCCTACGGCAACATCCTCACAAAATGGTAAGTGCCATGCTCCTAACTGATATTTCAGGTTTGATCTTCAGTTTATTTTCAAAGCAGTGGTAGTTGTAAGATATAGGTTCAGTTTGTTTTAAATTTATTTTCTCTAAAAAATCA
>Ga0123342_1006420_pt1 | contig 16305 bp, 6 predicted proteins | sample Turbeawhitnodule_FD_89960 | JGI IMG/M metagenome (GOLD analysis project Ga0123342, IMG submission 89960) | Root nodule microbial communities of legume samples collected from Mexico - Turtle bean Mexico white nodule | ecosystem: Host-associated > Plants > Roots > Nodule | place: Mexico: Nepantla... | reverse complement strand
TCATACACATCATGCACCTTCAAGATCAACACCACTCTTAGGAGGATCTTGCACACACACATCCATAGCTTCCGCACCATATCTTACATGATTCAAGAAGACCTTCATGAAATTTGCCATCAATCTCCATGCTATCAATGAAATTATTAAAGCCTTGCATTTCTCTCTTGTTACCTCTAGCTTGACTTATCCCCCTCCTTTCCCCTTCATTTCTTATAGCATTGAAATCTCCCAAAATGCACCATGAGTTACAAGGTTCCCTTTTTCTGATTCCTTTTAGTTCCTCCCACATTTGCATTTTCAATTGTAAATTACATGAAGAATACACATTTGTAATAACAACAGGAATATTACTCTCCCTAAAGATCCCGACAAAAACTATGAACCATCTATTAATAATATGATGAGAACATTGGGGAAAAATTGTGTGCCAAATTGTAAGAATACCACCTGCTCCATTAATTGGTTCGCTGTAAAAATAATCTATATCATTATCCCCCCATAACTGACAACAATTATTTAAACTGAAACTTGCCATTTTCACTTCTTGCATGCATACCATTTTGACACCTTCCTTCCTAATTATATCCTTAATATATCTCCACTTTACAGGACTCCCCAAACCTCTCACATTTAAAGATAGAATTCTCATTGATAACCCATATTTTCCCCCACTTCCCTTTGAGATTTTAAAATTATATCCCTTTTTTCAAGTTCTTCCAGACTTAACATAATATTTCTTTCATCCCCACATGTAGCACCTAACTGTTTACCCAATTCCCATAATCTAATCGTTTCTAAACTTTCACGTTTTTGCCAAAATAAACGATTGCAATTGTTTATAGCCATGTTATAAACATAATTACTAATTTGAGATAAGAATGACCTTATATGCTTGCGATCTTTCCGTTTGCTATTTTTGCTTGATTCACCCATTCAGAAAACTCTTCTTTCATTTGTGTCGATGGAATTAAAGGACATCAATTCATTGCTTTCCTTCTTTTGTTTTCCTGTTCCATCCAATACCAGATGAGACTCCCTTTTACTTTGCTCATTGAACGGTAAATATCTGTCATTTATTCTGCACGATCTCGACCCTGAATGAAGATGCTTCTGTGTGTGATTGTGCTCTGCGGAGGCTGGAACATAATGAAAAGGAGATCGCCCTTCCACCCCCAAGGGTGTCGTACAAAGAGAATCCTCCACCTTCCAAATTGACAGCATTGAAACCGCCTCCCTCACTGTCTCTTCTCCCACCGACGACTGAGCATGGTAGGATAAAAACCCTTCCTTTTGCGTTGCCAAATTCAAGGTGTGCGGTAGTTGATTCCGTTTCTCTTCATTTCCTCTACTGTGTGGGATTGGAGTGTGATGGCTGCTTCGTTTTGAGTGTGGTGTGCCGATGCGATGTCTTTCTGAGGTCGGCCATGAGCACGGTGTGCGACGGCGGTTCCGTTCCGAGGTTGCCCAATCTGTTCAGCCTCTTCCAGATCGTTAATCCTTGCCATGTTAAGCGAACTTCCCAACGATCCAATCCAGACTGAATCCTCCACCCTTCCAGTAATTACAATTTTTATAAGAGAATGATTGTCTATATGAAACTTGAATTTAACATTCTACTAAAACTACTAATAATGACTAGGAATATTTTAATTATCATAAAATAAAAAATAAATTATATAAACTATTTAGACCCAAAAGTATTTTAACTATTTTTTTTATGAAAGCATTTTTATAAAAAAAAAAAAAGTAGATAGAGGTGTTGATATTAGTCAAAGTAAAAAATGCAAGTATTGATGGGGGATAACTATAAGGGAAGCTCAAAATGTGATGGTTTAGGAACTTATTAACTTGGTGGATTTATACAATAGAATTAACAAAGATGAAATCTTGAAATTGCTTGATGACATGGGGAATGAACTTTACTTTCTCATTAGGATTTGGATGTTGAAGTTGATCACATTGACTAGGTGAAGCATTTTAGGGTTTGTAGATGCTGATAAAAAAAAGGGTTTCTAGAGAATGATTGGAGGATAATATTTGGGGGGGTGGTTACATAGCAGCCAAAAGATGGTCTTTAAAACTTCCAAACTTACTTGTTTTAGACTTGCGAAGATCTGGTAAGCAAATATGAACACATATTTGTTAGAAAGTTTGTGATTTCACAAGAAAGTGATGGTCGGTAGAGATACGTGACCAAATTGGCCTATTATTCTTAAGGAGAATAAATCTCCATACTTTTATTTTATTTTCAGAGTTTCTTATTTGTATGTTGACCCAAATGATAAGGCTACCATGAAATAATTATATTTTTCTTTAAATTATACATAGATATATTGTTTTTCCGTGAATGAATTAGTTAGTTTATAAACTCGTAGATTAAATATACTTAATAAATATATCTTATAAATCAAATTGCATGAACTAGTAACTAAAACATTATATTCTTTGGTGAATTTGTACCAATCCTATTATCTAGCCAATGGGATTAATTGTGTTTGTGCAAGGTGGTAGGTACCGGTGTTAACCTACATTGAGGTTTCTAGTTTTTGTCTCTTATCACTTTTTTGTCTTCTGATCATCTTGGTTTTGTCTTCCTAGTAAATGTGTTAGTCTTAAGTCAGAATTACCATATACTGCAGAACAATTGACTATTTATATAGGTCACTTTCAACCTTTAATAGTAGTTGTACGAATAACTTAACAGAGCCTAATCTGATTCAACAAAATAAATAAATTTTTTATTAATATCAAATTATAGAGTAGCTGCTTTTAATACATATGAAAGTGAGTAATAAAACTTTTAAAATGATTTATAAAACAATAAAAAAAATTAACGCTAAAATTATTAAAATATGAATGTTTAACAATATCTATTTAATTCTCAACTTATAGCATAAAACTAAGTTATAAATAAAACTAAAAAAATACTTTAACAACTATGTACCATTTTTTATGTGATTGATTTAAATATAAATATATAATAAAAAATAAATTTATAATTGAATAATATTAAAATATTAAAATAATAATATTAAAATTATAATTGGACGTATAAAAAAATAAAATTATTAATATATCATTACCTATAAAACTAGTAGAATGTAAAGATAGTTAAAGTAGGTAACCTATATGTAGCACAGACACTAAGACAGACACAAATACGACATGAACACACGGACACGAAGATACGTATAATATCTAAAATATAGGATACAGGGACACGAATCTATATATTATATAATTATGAATTATATAAATTATATAAATTAACAATAAATATTTATATACACAAGTATGTTTCAGATTATTTTTTGGAGCAGAAAAATGTTTTTCATTACTAGTTCAAAAAGATTTGTTTCTTATTTTTATAATCATAATAAAAATTTATACAATAAATTTGAGATTTTAGAAAATTATATTTTTCTTTTTTAAAATTATATTAAAACCATACTAAAATTGTCATAAATCCAACAAATACTTTTTGAATTGGACACTTCACATATATGTCTCCTACAAGTGTCGTATAAGTATTAATGTCCGATATGAATATCCGACAATTAAGAGAAATATCTGAGTTTCGTAGTAGTATATAACAGTAGGTAGGTACAACTGCGACAACGAGACTAAACTTGAATGCACGTGAGAGTTGTACTGAGCTGCGTCATGACTTGTGACAGCACAACGAAACAACCCAGAAAAAATGAGGACAAAGTGGACTGCGCTGGATTAGACAAGATTTTACATTGGTTGTTAGAGAAATTGACAACTTTTTTTTTCTTACATTAATCAATGTAAAAGAAAAATACTTTGTAAGTTGACTACTCCGACAACCGATATAAAACAAGCTGTACAAAATTTAAATATTTAACTCCACATTTTTATCGTCGAATTTTCTTACATGTCTAAGTAATTACTTTATTTTATATTAGTGATAATTATTTTAGAAGTTATTATTCAAATTTTATTAGTGATAAATAATTATCTTATTATATGAAATTGTATCATTTTGATATAATTTTTATTTCATTTAATATTAAAATCATGTTATTTTGATATAATTTTATTTTTAGATAACATAACTTTTTACATTTACATTAACACATATAGCTACCTCTAAGTGCAGTTATTTTTAAAAGTTGTGATGCAGTAAATAATTATATATATTGGAAGTTGTTATTGGCCTACTAGGGGAACAACACTATTTACAAATCACAACCCATTCGAACCTACATACGCGTAAGGTACTACGGTTTTATATGGCAGTGGAAAAGTACCAAGTTTTTATGTTGTTCTTTAAGGAAGATATTCTCACTTTCCATAAAGATATTTATATACAGATAGTCAAGGAGTTAGGATTTTAGATCCTAAGAATGGCTTAAGTAGGCTTATACTTTCCACTCAACCAAATCTAACTAATACTAATTTAATTATTTTCATGCTTCTTAGGTTTGTGCAATAGGTGCAAAACAAAGTCCAATATGCTCCATTATTATATTGGTCCAATTTATTAGACATCCAAATAATTCAATTAGAATTAACTTCAAATCTCTAGTTAAGAAAACAGATTATATTTCATAAATCTAAATATAAAAAGTTACATTAAAATACAAATTCATATTTTCTAAAATAAAATATTTTTGTGTTTATACATTGGTTTCATATCAATTTTGAAACTGATATTTTTTTCAATATCGATTTTAAATCTAAAATAATTTAAAATCAATAATAATGAATAAATAAATATTTGGGAAATTACATGATGTAAAGAGCATAGTAATATATTAATTATTTCTAATATTAATAATAAAAATAATATTTAGTGTAAAACATCTTTATATAAAACTTATATTTATAGGCAAATAAACATTATTTATTTAAATAAATATTAATTATAAATATATAAATATGATTTGACAATATATAGATATATATATAATTTATATTACAATGTGTAGTGTTGTATGCTTATGATTTGATAATAAAAAATAATTTAATTTTTTTCCAACTCTTAATAAGTGTATAACTTTTTTTAAAGGATTACAAAGAAGTTGTTGAGTCAACCCAATTCAAATTATCTTAATGTTTAGTAAACACATATGCTATTTTATTTATTTATTTACTAAAATATGAAAGTGGTATCTCTTAATCATCATATTTCAATCCTAAACTTTTAAAAGTAAAATATATATTTTATTTTTATATTTATTTACTAAAGTAGTATAATTAGTATCTCTTAATAACTATGTTTTAACACTACTAAGTAAAACAACATATACTTTTTTTATAAAAAGAGATATACATATATATATATACATATATATATATATAACATTATACTTATTTTTACAAAAACAAATATGTACTAAATATAAATATTAATTTATTATTTAAATTATTAATTGATTACACATTTTATAAAATATTATAATATAATTTCATTCTAAAAAATATTCTTAAAAAATAAATATTAACTTTAAATTATATTAAATGTAATACAAATTTTAAAACCGATATCAAACTCATTTATAAAATTTAAAATAATTTTATTTAAAAAAATATAAATATAAATTTAAAATTAAATTTAATATTAAAATTTGAAATTATTTTTTATTTTAAATATAAATTTAGATTTTGTTTGAATTCCACAATTTAGTTTGAATGAGGTCTAGTATATACGCAGGTCAATGCAGTGTGGTAGTTCTAAAACGTATTCTTAGAGGTATAATTTTCCCTTTTGTTTGATTAGGACATGCAAGTTGTTTGAATTCAACAACTATTTAATTTGAATGAGGTATAGTATATACGCAAGTCAATGTAGTGTGGTAGTTCTAAAACGTATTCTTAGAGGTATACTTTTGCTTGATTACGACATGTAAGTTCAGTGCTTCGACATGTGTATCATTGTACATAAATTAACAATACACCATCAAATATCATCATGCAAAAATATTAGTAAAAAATGAAGTTCTTCCATCTTATGCTAAGTGCTTGTTGACCAATGATGATACTTAGTGGAGAATTTTGAATGAGCGATTTAAACCAAATAAAAACAGTTTGCTCCGAGTAAGTAATTTTCTCATAAACAATTCCTAACACACAATTGTGCCACGTGATTTGGATATTTTTGAATCATTATACTTTTAATATAATAAAACTAGTGTAACTTCAAAGTATTTTTACAAATGCGTTCTTCCACTAACTTCAATAATTTCATATACTTTTAAATACATTTTTTAATTTTCATACGTTTAATGACATAATAATTTTAGTGTAAATTAATGCAATATAATTATATATTTTATGTCAAACTATTAATAATAAAAAAATAAATAAATTAAAAATTGATAAAAAAAAGAAAAGAAAAGAAAGAAGGAACTGTTTTGTCATCGTTCGAGACATTTTTGCTAAATTTTAGGTTTCACTTTCTGTTTATTCTAGAATTTGCAGTGTGTTTTGAATTCATCTATTGTTACCATAGTTCTAAGTCAATTTTGAATCATATATAAAAAAAGTAATGCATGTAAAGAAAATAGAAAAAAAAAATTAGTAGTACCTAAAAAAAAGAGAAAAAAGAAAATAAAAAAAGTGTGAATGGAGACGTTTGTATCTAAGGGAAAAAGATGTGGGAGAAGGGAATGAACTTAATATTGCAGTTTAAGCAACAATAAATTAAGAAAGAAGTGAGAAGTTTTTTATAGAGAAAAAGTGAAAAATTGTTAAGTTACTTTTTGATTTTTAGAGAATAGAATTAGAAAAATAAAAATAAATACTTTAACAATAAAATGATGGAAATGTCCAAATTAATAATAAAATAACAAAAAAATCTCTTAATTATACATTTTTAAAATAATAAAATAAAATATTAGTATAATAATAAAATAAAAAAGTAAATGTGTATAACGATAATTTTTTTATATATAGATATAGATAATACAATAAAAAAGTCTATAAAAAATTCAAATATTTTAAGTAGTGTGTCGAATCAGCAACATAATAATAAAAACAGAGGAATTTTCCATAAAAAAAAAAAAGGGGCTTAAGGAGCTTCTCACTTATGGGAGTTTTAAAGAGTGAGGAACACGGCGATAATTTTTCTAGGTTGGAGTGCTAATAGCATAAGAGAGATGCCAATAGCGAGTCCAGGATCATGAAGAACATAAAGTGAAAAGTAAATGCATGCTACCCAAAATGCAAGCACAAATTTCTGCACCTATGTTATTCTGCCACTCCATATAAAACATATTGCCGATAAAAAAAAAATTCCATATAAAACATGAAAATACCTTTTTATCATTCTTCTGTCATCACTATATTTTGGATTATATAATCCAGAAATTAATATCGAATTCGAAAATAACTTACGGATTATGTAATCCAAAATATATTTTTAAAAAATGGTATTTTTGAATTATATAATCCAGAAATCTGGATTTGAGAGTATCTTCTGAATTATGTAATCCGAAAACTAATTTAGACTTCCAAATTATATAATCCAGAAACTAATTATACATATAAAAAAAGCTTATGAATTACATAATCCAGAAACTAATTACGAATTTGAAAAAAGACTTTCAGATTATGTAATTCAAAATATTACATAGGACATTTTTTAAATATAAAAAATTTATGAGGTGGAAGAAGTACGTATGGAGTTGCAGGAAGAAACACTCTTAGAGAAAATCTTTGATGTCGAAATATATACTTAAAGCGAATGTAAAGTTGTCCTTAAAAAACACCATAAATAAGACTAAGAAGAAAGAACTACGTGAACATAAAATATGTGTTTTAGTAAACATAAGTATAGAGTTTGATAGTTATTTTTACTCTATTTATTTAGAGATACAAGTCTTAGTAATAATGGATATTTTGTTATTCTCTCATAGGGTTGGGAGCTTGCCTTTTTCCCACTCAACCACATTGGTATGTTATTACATTTGTGATTTCTTTCTTTTCTTAAAAAATATATACTTTTATTTTGAATTTATTTGATTTACTTTATTTTTTTATTTCTATTAATTTTTTTAAGATACCTATAGTTCTTTAAACTAATTTAAAAGAAAAAATAACCTAACCTGAAAAACGGCTGGCCTATTAGTTTTGGGCTATCAAATTTGATATTTCTCATGATCACTTGAGTTTTTTTGACCTATTAGTATTTTCACCATTTCCTTCTCTTTTTCATTAGTGACTCTTTTATCTCGATACATATTAAACCCATGGGTTCCATTTTACTTTTGAGCCTACTTCAACCTAGTAACCCACTTCAACTCTTTATGTGGCTGCTAATATTCTTTAATTTCTTTTATAATTAGGAAATATAGTTCCCTCCCATTGAATCAATCCATTTTAAGGTAAAGTGATGCCTCTAGTTGTTACTTCATATTCAAGCAAAGATCAAACCCTAGACCTTAGTTAAATAATTCAAGTATAAAATTATCTTTTGATTATTTTTAACTTAGCAACTACTTCTCAATTAAAAGTTGTATCCAACTTATTTATCTATATTTCAGTTTTATTAACATTTATTTTAATTAATCAGAACAACAAAAACTAATATAACAAAAACAATTAATTGAAGTATATTTTTAATTTAAAAATATTTATCTATTGAAATTAATTATATTGTGGAAAAATCTTTTATAAAAAATTGTGAATGTAAACTACAAGAAAATTATTAAATAAAAACTAATTTTAGAGATAAAAAAAATAATTAATTATTTTATTGATTAAAATTCAATGAGATTGGGTGTTTATGAGTTTTCTGGGAAATACAAGGAAAAATTAAAGGTGTACCATGACAAGAAAAAACATGAAAAGAGACTTAAGTCCAAAGCAATCAATTTTGGTTTTCAAATAGTTAGGGTTTTCACCATGTATGAGGACAAGCCTTATGGAGTCACTGAGATTGAATAACCATCATCCAAGTCAATTGGATTGTTAATGGGCAAAGAATAAAGCCATATCTTGGTGGTGAATTTCAAAAACTTACCACAATATTTTATTTGAATGATCCTTAGTGCTCACACCATCCATTCAACTAGTGACGTTAAAGAAGTGCTACTCAAAGACAATCCAATTTTCTATTATTTCTATTTTTTTCATTAATTTTATATTTTAAATATTTGCAAAAGTTTTTAAATCTTTAGTTGTTTTCATTTAAATATGCATCTTGCGTGAGTTTTCATTTAAGATTTTTCATAATGTAGGTGTATATATGCTTAGCTTTTGAGAATTCTCTTTGATAAACATTTTACTTAGGAAATTAAGTAAAATTAATTTACATACATTGAATAATTTGCCTAGCAAATTCTCAACTAATGAGCAAAAATTGCACATCAATTCAAAGAAACTTGTATGGCATAATTCACTTAAAAAAATGTGTTTTTTTCCCAAGAAATTTAACTTTAATTAGTTATAAATAAAAAAAAATTTGAGTTCCATGCACCTTTATTTACGAGTTTATAAATGAAGATAAAAAAAAGTAAAGCACGTAATTCTCAAGAGGATACCTAAAAGCATGATAAGAGAATATATTCTTTATCGAGACATTAATAACTTGATTACTTTTAGATAATAGTAGATAGAAACAACACTGGTAAGAATAAATGATTTTTCAAACCTAAATTTAATTGAATTATTTATTTATTTTTATTGTATAAACTAAATTAATTTTTTTAAAGTTTTATTTGAGTTTATAAATTTTTAATTAAATGTTTAAAATTCTTCTTTTAACTGAAGTCTGTTGTGACCCTCACTACCTCCGTCATGTCTCCAGTTCCCTCCACCACGTTAAGCTCCCAGTGCCTTCATCGTCGCTGCTCCAATGTGTATTCTTTCTGGGTTAAGTTTTAAAATTTTTGAGTTTTTAATTAATTTTTTTGTGTGATTATTGTTGTTTATGTGTTGTTTATGTGAATGTTGTTTTTTTATGTGATTGCTGTTGAGTTTACCTGAATACTACAAACATAATTTTGTTTTGAAGTTAAAAAAATCAGAATTGTAATGAAACACCTTGAGATCTTATGTACGTGAAAATGGAAGAGAAGGAAGGTGTTGAGTGTGTACCTATTATCACAATACATATGTTAAGCTCATCTCAATTTAACTAAAACTGATTTAATAGGATTTATCATATCAATTTGACTAAAATTAAATTAATATGACTTGAAGGTTAAAGTTTTGTTATACAAGGAATGAAAATGAGAATAAAAGGAAAGGTAATTAATAAAAGGAGAGATGATTGGAAAGAAAAGAGATTAAAGAATGATTTAGGAAATTGCGTTTTTCATCAGAATTTTTTTTATTTTTTCCGTTGGTTATGTTGAAATAATTAAATACATTATACATTTAGAAGTTTTTTTTTTTTTTTTTTATTGGTTATATTGTAATAATTAAGTACATTATATAGAGGTTTTTTTTTTTCCGTTTTACTTAAAGGAAATTGTTGTGTTTTAAATATTTGTCATATATATAATTTAAAAAAAAATAAAAGCTGGTGAGTGTAGAAAATAAATAGGTGCTGCAGAGAGTAAAAGTCATGGACAACAGATTGGGCCAAGTTTTCAAGAAACTGTTACAAATAGTAATTTGGTATGTGTATAAATTAAATAGGGACGGCATAGAGTAAAAGTGATGGGCAGCAGAATGGGCCCATGTTTTTCATTAATATGTTGCAAATAGGGCAGTTTCTTCCTGCACCCCTATATTTTTCTTCCTGCACCACCAAAAAGTTATGCAAAGACTATATTGTCCCTATTATTTTTTAGAAATCCCAAAATGCATGTAAAATGTACTTATTTTTTTACATTCTGGATTATGGAATCCGTTTTTTCGGATTGACAGTAAATTTTCGGATCTACCAATCCTTAATTCAAAATATACATTCCACATTCAGAAACCCATCATTCAAAAAAAAATTATGGATTCACCAATCCATAACAAAAATATGCATTCTGGATTCAGAAATCCATAATTAAAAAAAAAGCATTATGGATTCACCAATCCGTAACAGAATTAGGCTTCCGGATTCAGCAATCCGGAAATCAACAATTTATGCAAAATTTGCTTTTAGAACACCCCCTCATCCGGAAAACACAATTTAATCAATTCTGGATTCATGAATCCATAATACATTACCGGATCCCGATATTCGGTAACCCCGAAATCTCCATAACCACCATGCTCATAAAAAAAAACTTAATTCTTACCTCTACAAACAACACTTTGGCAACATAGCGTACTCCTCCACCTTGCCTCGAACAACTACAAAAACTCTCCACCAGTGATTGATATTCAATGATGAAGATGAACCGTGACAAAGGAAGGTCAAGGTTAATTTGGGATATTCAAAATTGTGGGGTGCAGGAAGAAAAACGTGGGGGTGCAGGAAGAAGAAGCTTGCAAATAGTGAATTGGTGGGTTTAGGAAACATATTGGGGTTGCATAGAGTAAAAAAGTCTTGGACAGCAGAATGGGCCCATATTTTTCAAGAATATGTTGCAAATAGTGAAGTGGTGGGTGTAGAAAATAAATAGGGTTGCATAGAGTAAAAGTCATGGGCAGCAGAAATTGGCCAAGTTTTTCAAGAAAATATTACAAATATGTGGGGGTGTATAAAATAAATAGGGGCTGCATGGAGTAAAAGTGATGGGCAGCAGAATGGACCCATGTTTGCTCCAGAGCATGATGACCAATCCTTTCCTTAAAGTGCATCTCTGATTGTAAGTTTAATTATTTCATATTTTTATTATATATTAAATATTTTAGTTATTCACGTTGTTTGTATTTTTTTACACATTTTTACATATCACATCACTGCTATTTCTATTTCATGGGACACATTTTATATTTTCATTTGTACTTCTTTTATGTAATTGTATTATCGAATATATTAAGTTCTAATACTTTTAGTTAATTTCTAAAGTACAATTTTAATTTATGATTTATTTTAATTCTAAGTTCTATTTTATGTACTAATATTTAGTTTGAATGAAATTTTTTGGATGACTTTGTTTTTTCTATTTGGATGATTTTTCTATTGTGAATGTGGTGTAAATGTTGATTGAAGATTTGTTATTTTGAATTGTGAATGTGTTGTGAAGGACTTTTTCTGATCAGAGATTTGTTGTTCTAAATGTTCCAGGTAAAATGGTTGGAAAGAAAATATAAAATATTTTTTCTAAAGCACTTATGCGTTGACTAAGCTCATGCAAATAAATTTTATTTTTTTTCTTAAGTTTTGCATCGGCTTGCCATGCATAAGCCGACGATATTACGTCGCTTTTAGGTTGGCCTGACCGACGACATTTGCGTCCCTTTTACTTTGGTTTGGCCTACACAAAATGTGTCGCTCATGCTAGCCGATGAAAAAGGCACTTTCCTTCCCCAACTTTTTCCTCTAATGCTTGGCCGACGCAAATCCAATGTTTTTTCGTCGATTTTGAATAATTTGCATCTGTTTTTAACCAAAAAAATATAGTGTTTTTCTTGTACTGTCTATTATTCTTTCAAATCCTCTTAAGATCAATTTTGAGTATCAAATCACTGACTCAAGTTTTTTATAAGCTGATTCATGATTGGAAACAATGAGGAGATTCAACACTTATTCAATTTATGTTTCATATGTTTAAGTTATACTTATATAAGGAAAACTTTATTTGTTATTCAATGAGCAAATCTTAATTCACTAAGCAAACCTTGAAGCCTTCCATGGGTGCTTATTGTCATTGAATTTTCTTAGAGAATTTAGTAAATTATGTTCATGCATTCCCGTAGTGAATATATATATTCTTCTAGTGAATTCATTCTTCATTCAAAGGAAAGTTGAATTGAAGAGTTATCCTGAAGCATTTGTGTACCGGTCGGTATCGGACGAGACAGTCTTGGTCGCATTGACCGACCTCCCGAGTAAAAAACATAGGAAATATAGTAAGTAACAAACAATTACAAGTAGCGTTGAATGAGTCAATGTGCATCCCAGAATATGCCGGAATAACTGAATAATTGAAAGATACACATTCCTGATATCATGGAACCACTATACATATAAGTTAATAACTGATGTTCAACCCATCAGGGTTAAGACCCATAAACCAATGCTATAAATAGAACCTTTGTGAAGGAGTAAGGTACATTTTTCACATTTTACCATAACACACCTAAAAGCGTCTGAGTACCTTTTGCAGGTAACCCCTAACCAACCGAGAGCGTCAACACTAAAGGAAGGAGAATTAAAGAAACCGGGAGACCACCGACACGTCAACAAACTGTACGTCCAGTCATAGGTACTATATGTGCCCCTTAGCTTATACAATTACAATTGGCGTCCACTGCGGGGCCAAGCTAGTATTCGATTTTTCAGCAACAAGTCACAAGCGACAATGATGGTGTCAACAAGGAATAATGTTAACAATGACCGTATGGAGGATGAGCAGATAACTATAATCCAGACCCTCTAGGCACAAATGGAGGAGTGAAGGCAAAAAAACATCGTGGATCAGTTGTGGAATGAAGAGGATCAACGTCGACATGAGGAGGAAATGCCCCTTTTGTAGGAGCAAAATAAAAATCTACAACAACGGCTTGATGGGTGTGAACGGGAAGACCAATCTCGAGCACCACCACCAACCCCTCAGACCCATCAAACCCATCAAACTCATCAAATCCATCAAACCCATCAAACTCATCAAACTCACCAAAGTTCCAGAAACACTCATCTGTTGAACAAGATGCTTTGATGTCTGCAAATCCAAGAGGAATGCTTGAAGAGCTTGCTGCTAGTTGTGTGTGTGTTTTTAGAAGTCTTTGAATTGTTAATTCACTCTTTAGAATGATCCAAGGTTAGTTGAATCTTAATCCTTTTGAAAAGATGAGTTTTCTAAAGAGTGTGAAATTTCAAACTATTGAAATGTTGATTCAACCAGTTGTTTGACACTTAGTGGCTTTTAAAATGAGTTTGAAAAGCTTGGCTTTGTTTTGACTTTGTTGTCAAAATGATTCAACCGGTTGTTTCGAGAATTCAACTGGTTGTTTTTCTGAAAACCTTAATAGAATTGTTTTAGGTGGTTCTAATCTGTTTTAAATGATTCCAACTGCTTTTGGTTTTTTATTTAACTGCTTTGACAATGTGATTGGGGTACAAAAAGGTTGTTTTACACTCTTATGCATTAACTAAGAAAGAGAGATTAATCAAAAACACTTTTCAAGATTTAAAAGAGCTTTTGGATCATCTTAAGTGTGGAATAGGATTGGGTCTTGTAATTTTGAACTTTAATCTTTGATTTACCCAGGTGTATTCTATTCCATTCTTCCTTGAACATTGTATTTCTGTGTTTTCTGGTGTGGTGCAGTTTCAGAAGGTGTTTCTGAAAACTGTGTAGTTTGCCAAAAGTGGTGTGTGTTCTTGAGGGGTTCAAAATCTCACTTTTGGTGTGTGGTTTAAAATCTAGGTTTGATTACATAGTGAATTCTTAGTGGTTAGTTGAGAATTAGATGTAGCTCTTGGTTAAGAGTGAACCAGTATAAACATCTTGTGTGAATCTCTCTATCCCTACACTCATTAAACTGTTTTATCTTTGTTTTTCAAATCTGCTGGTATAAACATCCGGTTGTTTCGTGAACACAACTAGTTGATTTTTTGGAATCTAAAAACAGCTTTCTATTTGGTTGAACAAATTTTTAATTGATTAATTCTTCATAGCTTTTGACTCTACCTTCAATACATGCGAAAATCTTTCAAAAACAATTCCCCCATCTTGTTTAAGGCCTCTAATTCTAACATCATCTCCCTAACAACGAGGAAGACCCGAGAGGATATCCATTCACAGATGAGATAATCGACACACCACTCCCTCCCAAGTGGAAAGGTTTAACTATCAAACTATACGATTTTTTCACTGACCAAGACGAGCACCCAAACATCTTCAAGACACAAATGACTCTTTACAGAACTGATAAAACAGTATGGTGTAAGGTCAGAGAGAACACTACGATCGACTTGGGCGAGGGGATTCACGTCGACATGATGACAACCAACGTCCGACGAGATAAATGTTGAATCAAGTATGTTCAAGCTTTGAAGAATCCAAACCCTTTGAAGTTTGATGGAAGACTGGCTGTGCTTGCTGTTGCTGAGATGTTTTAGAATAGGATCTGGGGTAGATTATTTGTGTAAATCCACTCTTGATTGAATCCAAAGCTTAAGCATTCTTAAACCTTTTAATTGGAAGTGTTTTTCAAACTAAGTGAAAAACAACCAGTTGTTTTGTTGAAACAACCGATTGTTTTATACTTAGGTGTTTTTAGAAAGGTTGAAAACTGTTTTTGATGGTTGACTTGCTGTCAAACCAAAACAACCGATTGATTCGAGTATTCAATCGATTGTTTGTTTTGGGACCATAACAGAAAACTGTTTTGTGCTTTGACTGAGCTTTGAATGATTTTATAACTGAATATGCTTCAGTCTTAAATGCTTTGACCAGTCTTTGAAAGCAATAAATAGTTTGTTATGTTTTTGTAACAAACAACCAAGATTTAATCATAGAAAAACAGATTTGAGTTTTTCACTGATTTGGCTTTTGAGGAGTTGAAGTTTGCTTTTGAGATTGCTTTGATAAAGAGAGTGTGGAATACGATTTTCATCTTGTATTGATTTCAGATCTTTCTGTAACAAGTGTAATCCTTTTGTACTTTGAGAAAACTCTATGTGTGAAGCTGAGAAGTGCTGTGTGCTCTTGAGGTTGTCAAGATCAACATTATTGGTAAGTGCTGAGCCAAAGGAAGTGTGTGTCTTGAGGGGATCAAGGTAACTTCTTTGGTGGTGTTGTAAGTAATCTAGGGTTGATTGCTTAGTGGATTCCCCCGTGGTTTCTGGGAAGACTGGATGTAGCTCTTGGTTTAAGAGTGAACCAGTATAAACCTGTGTGTACAATCTCTCTATCTCTTGAAGTCTTTAATTTTAGTTTTTATTTGTGAACTGGTATAAACAACCGATTGTGTTTCTGCGAAACAACCGATTATTTTTCTGGTGCTGTGCTAAATTGCTTTGTGTTTTTGGAAAACTGAATTTTGAATCAAGTTTTCTTAAAAGAATTTCATTCTAGACAAAAAGTTTGCGAAAACCCTCTTTAAACCATTCACCCTCCCTCTGGTTTAAAGCCATACATTCTTATAATTGGTATTAGAGCTTGGTTCTTGAAATTTATTCAAGTGTGATCCTAAAACTGTTTTTATATGGCTGATAGATTACCTTTTGGGGAAGGTGCTTCAATCAACAGACCACCTCTGTTTTGTGGTTTGAACTAC
>Ga0123342_1006419_pt1 | contig 16305 bp, 4 predicted proteins | sample Turbeawhitnodule_FD_89960 | JGI IMG/M metagenome (GOLD analysis project Ga0123342, IMG submission 89960) | Root nodule microbial communities of legume samples collected from Mexico - Turtle bean Mexico white nodule | ecosystem: Host-associated > Plants > Roots > Nodule | place: Mexico: Nepantla... | reverse complement strand
ATGATTCTATTGAGTTTTACACAAGCTCAATCAAATAACAAAATTGATGTTGGAGTTGGATGCAAAGTGAAGTGTTTTCTCAAATGTAATGAAGAAACATTTCCTAAACCAAACTGTATATCAAATTGTGAATCACATTGTAGTGAATTACTCTCTAATACGGTTTATAATTGTATTACTAGTTGTCGATTAATGAAGTCCATTGCCATCAATATCGGTATGTACTATCAATATATTTACTTATTTTCAAGATTTTATAATTTTTATCTATATTTGATTTCATTAATTATTTTTTTCATGATTTTGGTAGTTGACTGTTTTGTTGTGATTTTGATCATTGACTTTACTTGTTTCTCAGGGGCTCATGATCTTATGAACAACGTGATGAATACTTGCATGCAAGAGTGTGGAAAAAAATTATAATTTGTAACAAGAATTTTTTAGTGAAAAATTCTTAGAAGAAATTTTATTCCTACACAATTATGAGAAATAAATATTAATCAATAAATAGTATTTGTTGTTTATTTTTTTAAAAAAATTTAACTAAATCCCTCCATATTATTATCTTCCTTTATATTGTTATAAATTGTGTATTAATAAATTAATTTTTATTAAGGAAGATAATTAGAAAATATTCTTAGATGTAAATTTTGTGAGACCGATAATAAGACATTAATATACATTAATATACATCTGGATGTATAAAATTAGAATAAGTTTAAAAAAATTTAATTAATCTATACTTTTCAAATACACAAAAATTAAAGTTAAATAAATGAATAGATACTTCAGTGTATTGTTTATATTGGTGAATTAAATGTTGATGAAAATAAATTTTTGTCGATACAATTAACGATTGAATAATTGTTGGTGAATTTTTTATTAGTTTAGTTGAATTCAATCTAAACTACGAAGTGGACTTTAAGCCTAACTCAATCCCATAAAACCGGTTCATAGGGTTGAGGTTTGCACCCACTTATATACAATGAAAGACTCTAATCTCAAGTCGATGTGGGATCTCCAACAGAATCAATCAATAAATATTTTAAAGTCTTATAATGTTCGTACATTTGAAAGAGGCGAAGGAAGGGAAAAAATCATGTGAAAAAAGAAGAGGTTAGGAGGGAATAATGAGAGATTTGAGTGAAATTTGTACGTAGAATAATCATGAAATAAAAAATTATTAGAATAAAGGTAGATCATTATGTTATAATTGCAAGAGGTTTGAACATGTTTAAAGAATTTGTCACTTTGGCAATCATCAACATAATTGATTTATTGAAGCAGAAAAGGTGAATAAAATTGTTTTGTTTATCAAAAGACAATTCAAGAACATATAATATTTAGACAACAATTGTAACAACCACAAAATAAAAAATAAAATTTTTTTTGTTAGCATGAATTCTTCAGTTTCCTGCAAATGACAAATAATAAGTTTTCCACAGCCTCTTAAATACAAGGGAAAGCTCAACTTGATTTGCTAGAGAAGAAGAAAATTTTTGTTTATGGTAAATTCAACACTTAAATTGCAATGAACAATGAGCTTTCTTTTTCTCAAAAGAATATGGTGTTTGGGCTACCAAAGATTGAGAAAAGAAAATGAGTATTTGAATGATGTATGCATGAAAAATATCAATGTCATCCATTTTTAAAAGAAAAAAATAAGGAGAGACAAAAGAATTTGTGTATATATATATATGTATATAGTCTTATGAGTATCCCTTGTCATGCTAAAAAATAAATATTTTATTTTATTTATTGATGAGGACTTGGATGAGTGATGAGAAAAGCTTTGAATATTTAATACACTTTAAAAAGCTTAAAGCACTTTAGAAACAAAATATCATTTTCATAAAAAGATTGATAAGTGAAAGAAGAAAGGAGTAAGTCTCCAAATAGATTTAACAAGTTTTGTGAAAATAAAATAGATTATGATGAAAATTTAGAATAACGTCTTACTTTTATATAACTATATTAGTTATTTTATCTTCAATTTCAAATAAGAATTAGTAAATATTTTGCTTTATCTCTTATAGTTATAATTATATATATATATATATATATATAATTAATTAATTGTATCTAGATCAAGTTTAAACATTGAAAAATAACTTAAATGTTTTTTAAGAAATATTATGTTTAAATAAAAAAATTTATAATAATATTTTTCAGATACAATGTATTACAATTATATTATTTAAAAAAATTAAGGCTTGAAGGGAAAATAAAAAAATATTAATTATTAAAAGAAAAAAGCAATCATAATAAGTATAAATTTTAAGTAACTAATTTTTTTTTTTCTAAATTAGTTTGTATTATTGTTAAATGGTTTCTAAATTGGTATCTAATTAGCAACCAAGGTTTTTGCTACCAAATTTAGAAACTAAATAATGGGTACTTAAAACCTTGGTTGGTAATCAAATACCACCAATTTAGAAACCATTTAACAATAATACAAACTAATTTATAAACCATTTTTTTTAGTTTCTAAAATGGTATCTAATATAGTTACTATAACAACTAATTATTATTTTTTTATCTAAAATTGATTTTTATTTCATGATGTTTCCCTTGTAGTGAAGTGAGTAAATTGTTTGTTAACAATATCAACCTATTGTGTTAGAAAAGAAAATTAAAAAGGAGAAGATGATAAACTTGATGGTGACAGCAGTTCTTACCTTCATTGCCCAATCTTTAACACTTTGAAAATATTTAGTTAATCAAATATATTTTCATAAGAAAAAATATCAATCTAATATATGCACATTAATAGTTTATTTATTACTTTCTTCTAATAATTAATATATGTAATGAATTTAACATTTTAGTTATGTATATTTTTAAAAAATAGTACATAAACAGTTTGTAAATATTAAAACCAATTTAATTTAAATATATATTTTAGGAAACTTCTGATATTTATTTTAATTCTATCACGTTAGTTTTAGTTCAATATTTTAATTCTATCATATTAGTTTTAGTTGAATATTTATTGGGACTTTAAGTCTATGTTTTATTTTTATTGAAAACCTCATAATTTGAGAGATCTATTTTATTAAGATTAAGGGTAGGATTTATTGTGAATATATGTAATGAGTAATAATAATGGAGAATTATTCTTTTTTATTATTTTATTCTTGAAAATATATTTACTTGTGTTTAATAAAAATTAATAAATGTATTATCACAAAAACCAATTTAGTTAATGTGTTTCTTTACTATAAATTTGTTAAAAAAAGAAAAATGACTCTAGAATATTTATTATTAAAATGAAAATAATATAGAAATAAAAAAAATTAGTTATTCAGGTTTCAATTTAAAAGAACTATCATCTCTCTATAAATTTTATTTTTCCTTTATCTGCTTTCTATCAAACTTTCTGAACCCCTCTGTCAGACTGAGGATCATAATTTGTCATTGGAATCCTGACAACAAATATTACAATACTCTTTGAATAGAGTTTTAGTTATGGTAAGTTGACTTTTGCACATTTTCCTTTTAGTCAGTTTAAACTTGTTAGGTATGTCTTTGGTATAGGTTTTAATATGTGGTTAAAAGTAATTATTTTATGTTTTTATGTGATATGTAGATATATGTTGGTTTGTTTGCTTTCTAAGCTTTGTTGTGATTAAATGGTTTGATTTTGTACAATTTAAGATATGAAATACGAGGTTGTAATCAAGACATGGTATTTTCATAAAAGAAAAAACCATTTTGAGATTGTTAGGATGTACATTAGTAGTGATTAGTCTAGATAGAGATATCCTGACTCTACTAATATAATGACATCACATAAATGAAGTTGTTGAAGTGGGGAGAGTAAAAAAAGGTATATATGACTTTGTCTGCAATTTAAAAAATAATTTAGTCTGACAGGTCATATGAATTAACCTTATCATCTGAGATGATTCAATATTGAGATTATTATGCACATGACTATGTGAATTCATATTGAGATGGTTTGACATGTGCAAATATATGAGTTAGATGATTTCTTGTTATTATTTTATGTTTTTAGTAGAGATTATATCTCGTGAGAGTGAAAGTTGTTAAATTATATAATTAAAGTTTCAATAAATACTCAATTAAAACTAATATGACAGCATTCAAATCATTAAAATAGATATAAGAAGTTTAGTAAAAATATATATTTAAATTAAATGGGCTTTAATATTTATAACTTGTTTTTCTACTAACTTTAAAAAAATATACATAGCCAAAATGTTACATTCATTACATATATTAATTATTAGAAGAAAATAATAAATAATTTATTAATGTGTATATTATATTAATACTTTTCCTTATTAAAATATATTTGATTAACAAAATATATTAGAGTAAAAAAAATGATATTACAATATTTTTTCTATAAATTTATGTTTAGATTTTTCTGAACTACCACAAAGTGAGATTTGATATTTTGTACAAAGTTTTATATCCTTAGAGAGAATTCAAAGAAGAGTTATGGGAAATACTGAGATTAAAATTATTGGAGTTATAATCACGGTCATGATTCTATTGAGTTTTACACAAGCTCAATCAAATAACAAAATTGATGTTGGAGTTGGATGCAAAATAAAGTGTTTTCTCAAATGTAATGAAGAAAGATTTCCTAAACCAAATTGTATGTCAGATTGTGAATCACACTGTAGTGAATTACTTTCTAATACGGTTTATAATTGTATTACTAGTTGTCGATTAATGAAGTCCATTGCCATCAACATCGGTATGTACTCTCAATATATTTACTTATTTTCACGATTTTATAATTTTTCTCTATATTTGATTTCATTAATTATTTTTTTCATGATTTTGGTAATTCACTGCCTTGTTATGATTTTGACCATTGACTTTACTTGTTTCTCAGGGGCTCATGATCTTATGAACAACGTGGTGAATACTTGCTTGCAAGAGTGTGGAAAAAAGTTATAAAATTCTTAAGATAATGCAAGAGTGTTTCATTAATAAATATTTTTATCTACATCCCTCCATATTTTTATATTCCTTTTATTTATTTTTTTATATGTACATGTTCTACGTGTAGAAGTAGACCTTGCACTCAGTCAAAATAATTCAGGTAGATTTTTGGAGATATTTAACTCATGGAGAACTTAGTAATAATATCTCTAGAGAACGTATATAATATACCGATAATTCTCTATCCTAGTGTAGAACTCTTATTATTATGCAAAACTTACATAATTTTGTAAAATATTATGAATAATTATAAAGATGAAAAATGTTAGACAAACATTTATATCTATGCGTTATGGTATGATTAATATTTTCTTATTTAAAAAAAAAAAAACTACTCTCAATTTCTAAATATAACATCTTAAAATTATTAGTATCTTATAATATAATATTCTTATATGTATATAAAATGTGTTTCTATCCGTATATGACTTTTTTTTCTGAGCAATTTTTCTCAATCATATGAAAAACCCATATATATTAATACTACTTACAGAAATTAAATATAAGTATTACAGTTGGAGATACCATTTGAATGGATACAATAGTAGAGTTTTGCATTAAATCTATAGTTTTAACCTTGTAAGAGAATATTCATCAATACTATATAAAAATGAAATAAAATAAAATGGTAAGAGATTATTGCAATTCTTAAATTTATAACAAGTATATAGCGTACTGCAAAAACTCATATTCATATATTTAAAATACAAATATACAGCTTTACAAAAATATTTTAAAATATCTTAATGATCTTAAAAAATATTTAATTTTTTTAGACAGATTGGTGTGACTTATCTAGGGTTTTTTCACCCAATTTTTTTTATAAAATTAATTAGTTAAATTTAAATTGTTGATTTGATTGAAATTCAGTAATATCTGCTTTAACAATATTAGACTAGCTAAATTATTAACATAATATATCCATTTCAATAATATCTATAGTAATAAATTAATTAAAATATTAAAACTTTCAGAGTTCATAAACAACAATGTCGTTGTAGTATAGTGGTAAGTATTCCCGCCTGTCACGCGGGTGACCCGGGTTCGATCCCCGGCAACGGCGTTTTTTCTTTTTTTGACCTAAAAGAGTTTTGTAAAACTCTTTCATGAAGGTTACATGTATGATGTTTTGCCAATGAGAGCCTTTTTGTTGTTAAATGCATGTTCATATCAAAGCTTACATAAATCTCAATTGGGGGAACTGTGTTTAGGAGGAAATCATTAAAATTATGGGAATCTTAGGTGTTTTTTACTTGTGTTTTCATCTTATGATTTCACTTTTTGATTACAAGACTGCTGCATTGTATTCAATCTAGTTCATATTTTCACAAGTTTGCATGGGATTTGGGATTAGTAACGAGGTGGTTTTGATTCAGTAGTTTCACTTCAACAACTACAATACATAAAAAATGAGGAGCAAGGTTTCAGGCTGTGATTGAAATAGAAAGTTTTGTTGAAACTTTTGTAGTGCAATCAATGCTATGAAACTGGTGTGATTTATTCATCCAGTAAAATACTTCACTCACTCTTTAGCTTGCCATCTTTCCCTTATTCTCTTCCTAAACAATGCTGCTCTCACATGAATCCAATCACTCACCTCATTCAAGAACCTGAAATAGGCATTTCTCCATGAAGCATTAATCAGAAAACACAAAAAAACTCCCCACAAGCCAGTGATGAATCCAGTACCCAAACTAGCATAAAATCCAAGGGATATGAATCCACTTTCATCTCCTTCTGCATCAATGTTTTGGTTGTCCCTAGGAAATGTGTAGTTGGTAGAACCTTCATCTCCTTGACAATCCTTTGTGAGTGGTGGTCCACAAAGTCCTTTGTTTGCAATATAAGCAGAAGCATCAAAACTTTGCAGCTGGGTGCCCAGTGGAATCCTCCCTGATAGGTTGTTGAATGACACATTCAAATGAGCAAGGAAAGATAAATCAGACAAACTAGTAGGAATTTCTCCAACAAGATTGTTTCTTGATAAATCAAGAGACTCAAGCATTGCCAGGCGACCAATCTCATCAGGAACCTTTCCTATCAAATTATTTCTTGATAAATTCAGAGAAACCAACTCCACAAGGCTGGTTATGTTGCTAGGAATATCTCCACTTAAACCATTGCTCGAAATATCTATGCTTCTCATGAATCTGAGATTTGTTCCATACTCAATTTCAATCCCTTTGATTATCAACTGCACAAAGTCAATGATGTTCAGATCCAACAAGTTGTAACTGGTACCAAAATAAAACAGATCAGTTGAACCATGCTTGTGAGACAAGGCAGTCAAATTGTTGAAACAGTATGGTATGGCCCCATGTAAGTTGTTTCCTGAGACATCTAATACTTGAAGGTATGAAAGATGGCACAAACTCAATGGTATGCTACCATATAACTCATTGGATCTTAGCCGCAGTATGACAAGCTTAGTCAAGGCTTCCCCTACCAAATTTGGCATTTCTCCAGAAAATCTGTTGTTTCCAAGATCAAGGACCACTACTTCTGTGAAATTCTTTAGGAAGAACAATCCTCCGAGGAAGTTATTATTGTTCAAATGTAGGTACAGCACCTGCTTTAATGCACCAATTGAGTTTGGTATTTCCCCAGAGAAGTTGTTATGTGCCAGATTCAGCATTAGCAACCCTTGAGCTTGCTTCCAACAATTTGGAAGAGCTCCTGATAACTTGTTATGAGAGAGATCAAGGTAAGCCAAGTAACCACTCAATGTGCTACACAGTGAAGATACTGGCCCGGAAAGATTATTTCTAGAGAGAATCAACATGTTTGTATTGGGAGGAAATGCTGGTAGTGGACCATACAATTGATTAGAACTCAAATCAAACTGAAGAAGAACATATGCTTTTGATGATAAGTTTGGCAACACACCAGAAATAAGATTGTTGGACAAGTTCAAATACTGTAATTTTGTAAGGTTCCAAAACCAGCCAGGTATTTCTTCTGAAATTCCAACATTTGACATGTCAAGGATAGAAAGATTCTTTTGGGTTTGAAGCCAACGTGGGAAATTTGTCCCTAGTTTGCACCAAGACATTTTTAAGTATTGCAATTTGAAAGGTGGTATCCAATTCAAGCTTAAGTTGAAAGTGAATGAATTGCCAGAGACATCCAATGTTTGTAAATCATACAGATTTGACAGCTGATATTCACTTACAATGCCTTTTAAGGAATTGGAAGAAAGATCAAGAAGTCTGAGGTTGGAAAGATTTCCAATGCCTTTTGGGAGAATTCCATTAATTTTATTGTGGCTAAGGCTTAATATTTGAAGTGATGATACACCTGAAAAATCAGGTAATGGTCCACTTAGGAGATTAAAAGATAAGTCAAAGCTGGAAAGATGAGGTAATGTTCTCAAGCTCTTTGGAAGAGTCCCATTCAACTTGTTGGAATTTGCTTCAAAGGTTTTCAAGGATGTAAATTTAGCAATATCAGGGAAGGGCCCTGCAAATGAGTTGTTACTTAACTCAAGCAACTCAAGGGTATTCTTTGCACAAGATAATTTGTCCATTAAATCTTTAACTTGGCATACCAAAGTGTTTGAAAACAAATACAGTTCCTTTAGCTTACACAAGTTTTGGAATGAATTTGGTATTGGCCCTTCAAGTTCATTCTCAGAAAGAACAAGAATTTCAAGAGAAGACATGTGTGCAAATACATTTGGAAGTTGTCCCCTCAAATGGTTTCTATCTAACCTGAGATCCATTAGGCTTCCACCCCCAACATTCCCTACCCATGTGAATATTGAAGAAGAGAGTTTATTTGAGCTGAGATCAAGAACTTCAAGAGAAGTTGAGAAATTAAAATGGGAGAGAGACTTGGGATTGACATCTGGAAGCTCACAACCCTCCAAATGAAGCTCAACAACACTAGGAAGCCCACTAACTGATTCTAGCCAATTAACAGCATTACTAAGATTAAGAAGTGATAAATCAAGGTATCTCAAAGAAGAAAGGCCAGATATCCAACTAAGATCATTGGTATTGATACCTATATTCCAACTTAGATCAAGGGTGTTCAGATTGGAGAGGTTTCCAAGTTGATGAGGAACTGCTCCTTCTAATCCAATGCCTGAAAGTTTGAGGTCCCTTAACTGAGTAAAAGAGCCAATAAAATTTGGAATTCCATTTTCACCAAAAATGTTGTAACTAAGGTCTAGGTACTGTAGATTTTGCAGTTGAAGCAGTGATGGATTGATCTCACCTATCAAAGGTTGCTCTGTCTGCACTCCAAACAGAAGATCCAACTTGATGACATGACCAGTTTTATTGCTGCATGTTACTCCCCTCCACTTGCAACAGTCTTGCTCAGTTTCCCAAGAGAAAAGAACATTTGATTCATCAATAAGGCCTTGTTTGAATATGAGAAGTGCTTGCTTCTCTCTCTCCATGCATTTCACCATATTTGAGCACTGAACCTGTAAGCACATGTTGGTTAGGATAATTGCACACAGAACCAGAATCTTAAGGTTTAACTTTGTACCAAACATGATGAACATTTTGTAAGGAAGTGAAATCAATTTTCTTTCTCAGAAACTAAAAGCAATGTAGGAAAGAATTGAAGTGTTGTTGTGTATAATACTATACAGTTAAATCTAGTCTTACACCACACCAAAATTCTTTTTTGGATAATATTTTTTGTATCTTTTCTTCCTCTTGACTCAACCAATGTTGATTTCCCAGTAAATTCCTCATACTTTAAGAATTATGAAAATGTTGACCACTTCAAAATTCCTTTTTCTCTAGTCAATTAATGTAGATTATGCTACACATTTCTTGATCTTTTGAGTATGGTGTTAGAGAATGAACTTTAAATCTTAAAAAATTTGGAGATATAATTCAATTTCATAAAACCAAAATCAATGTATAAGATGGTGTTTATATTTATTTATTTATATACTCTAAATTAAATATGTTTATAGTGGAGTGGAATTTCTAACCTTATAACTAAGAAAAATAAAATATTATAAGTATAGTCCACATTAATTAATTAAAAATTATAAAAATTTAATATAAATAGCAAAAAATTGAAATTAATTGAAAATTTTAACAAAAAATGGTTTCATGACTTGATTAGTTATTCTAAAACAAATAGCACTTCTCGTAAGTATAAGATTTAGGCAAGAACTTATTTAACTGATTTAGAACAGTGTCAACAAGTAAAAAATGATTTAAGTATACTTTTAGAAAAATATTTTAAATATTTTTAAGGTAAATAATAAAAAAAAAACTTAATAAGGCAACACATAGGAATAAGTTATTTTGTCAATTATTGTTAGTTTTATATTTCTTTTAGTGAAAATTTGTATATATCTTTTAAAATATAACTTAGTCATTAATATAATTTATATTTTTCAATATTAATTTATAGTTTTATTTTTTTGTTCTATATATCAATTTATATTTGGTAGTAAACAATATTGTATTTCTTTAATATATAAACCCAATTATTAGGATATATTTTATTTATCTTTTACGCGTAGATTAAATATTTTATTAAAATATATTTATGTATTGTTTTTATTCTCCTTTTTATTATTACTATTATTTTATTAATGATGAGTCGATTAAAATTAAACGAAGTTTTTTCTCTTTATCTTACTTCTTTTGAAGCTTTTATCTCTGTTTTAAAAAATAGGACCTAAAAATCAGCAAATCAGTCAAATAAGAGAATAAAAGAAATCATAAAATCAACCAAAAAATAATCAATTAAAAAAAGAGAAAAACAATCAAAACCAAAAAAAAAAATCGATTGAAACCAGTTTTGTGAAATAATATTTATTAATATATTGTTTTAACTTTTAAAAATAAATAACTTAAAATATTTATTATTTACGAGTTATTCTACGTATAGTTATCTTTTTCTCTAGCTCAAAAGCAACATCATAAAACATTCTAATAATTGAGTTCTTTTATAACACGCATGTTAATAAATGTTAATAAAGGTTTAAGTATCATTAATAATGCGAATGGGAAGTACGTAACCTTTTTTACCACGTAATATATTTTTTTATTTATTTTTTTAAAATTGAAAATGTTTTTACCTCTTAAATTTTGTAATTTAATTTTTTTTTAGGTACCAACATCCTAATTACAATTAAAATTTTGGTTAGATATCTAACAAATTACAAATCATTTACAGGATATTTTACTTTGATTTTACATTTATATCGTTAAACACCTTATGACATATTTGTTTTCTTTTAAATAATTTATTCTAACTATGTTTAGGTAGAAAAAAATATTTACATGTTTTTTTAATTTATAAATATCCAAAAATTAGTTTTAAATATACTAATAGTAATAATAGTTAACTGTTTTTACATTTTACAAACTAATATATATTGAATTTTATTATTTTTTATTTTTCTTATAAAAAAGTTTATGTTATACATCATTAGTAAATTTGAGTATTAAATCCTTTTATTTTTATGAGGTATAATTGGTAACAAATATATTAATCCATTAATGTGTTTAAATAAGATATCAATACTATACTTTTAAGAAAAAAATATATTTTTTATTTAGTAAATTAACTATACCTAAATTAATTCATTATTAATTAAAATTTACAATTTTATTAGTAAATTACGAAAATATGGATCCAATTCTTCTTGGACTATTTTGGTTATGTTAAAGAATAAGTTTAATCAATTTGATTTCAATGAATTTGAAAAACATGTATTGAATTAATTCAATTGTAAACCTAAAGTGTTAATTTACAAATTCAATTCAAAACCTAAAGTATTAGTTTTGTATTATTCTTCTTCGCAATGTTGAATTCAAAACCTCTTTTCTCTTATTCGCATTGTTGTTCTTCTTCAAGTTCAAGAACCCTAAAATTTTCTTTTTCAATCCTTTCTGAAATTGATGTTTAAGTGATCTTTGATGAGATAAAAAATATTTTAAATGTATTAATGAGCATGTGAACATATTTAATTTTATATTCATTTTCTACTAGCTTACTTGATATATTTGTGCTTTATAAATGTGAAGACCATGAGTTTTATTTAAATATTTTATATTACAAGTTATACTTTCATATTTCATATTTCATGCATGTGTATTTAAGGATAACCCTATTCAATTATTTGAGTTTTATACGAACTTTTGTTGATTAAATTGATAAGAAATTAGTCACATTAAAGTTTCTTACACTAGTTCTACACTCAAGGTACGGATACCATTTATGTCTCTGCCATTAATATATAGAAAAGGATATGTGAAAGACACAAACAAAATAGAAAAGGACTTAATTAATGAGAGAGTCAAATTTTTAAGAAGTATTAAATTTTTTAAAGGAAGAGAAAGTGAAAATGAACTAAATAACATATTAAATTAGTATTATTTTATTATTTTTAATATATATATATATATATATATATATATATATAACAAGACTAATACATATTGTTATGATTTTAAGTTCTATAATATCATTAAAATTAATTAACATATTATATTTAAGATATTGTTTATTTTAAAATTTTATCACGATTTTGTTATTATAATACAAGAATATTTAGTAATATATATATATAAATTATTATTTATCTCGATTTCTATGTAATATAAAACTATTAGCCATGTCAATCCATATATGATTATTAATATTAATTAGTTAATTATTAATATAGGATAAAAAATAATACTTAATATATTAATATACATGATAATTGAGGAGGTAAGGAAAAAGTTGAAAGAAACATGTGAATGAAAAATAAATTTTGAGATCTATAGAGAAAGTGAAACTTGCACGCAGTTCTTCTGATTTATAGATGAATCTACATAAACTTTTGTGCAAAAGTTATGGAAGCAACTGTTGCACATGGTCACGTCGGTGAGTCAATTGTGGTGGCTGCTTCCAGATAAATATCAGCACTTCCTCAAAATACCAAGTCAAGTTTATATCAAAATCTATACTACAACTATTTATAAAGAGTTCTCTTGAGGAGATTTAGATAATGTTCAAAAACAAAAATAATTCTATTTCTTTTCTTAGAATTCAGAAAGTCTAACTCTACCAGGATTATAATACAGAGAATGAAATTTTAGTTAGTTTTCGATGAAAGGAAAAGATATACCTGATTTTTTTTTTTATGCTTTATTTAGTTTGAATACAAAGAATTAAATATAAAGATGATGATAAATAATTAATAAAAAAAAAATTAAAAGTATGAGATAAGATAACTTGTACTTTATGAAAAGTAAGTATTTACAGATTTTTTAAGTAACGCTAGTCAAGTCGAAACTTTTAAATTTGTCATATGATTGTTAGTGTTTCCCATATAATGTCATTTAAGACTCACTGATTAAGTCATTTAAGACTTACTGATTAAGTCATTTGATTAAGTCATTTCATTCATAATCATCATTGATGACCATAATTAAGAAATGTATACAATCCGAGTTCTTTTGATATTTCCGTATCTGATATATTATCCGATTAAAACTTTATTTCGATTTTGTTCTAAAAAACATTTTAATAAATTAAAAAAAATTTATATAAATTCTCCTTCACCTATACTTCTAATCGTTCAACATACAATATCTCTATGTTATTGTATGAGACAAAACAAATAGAAATCTTCAGTTTTACTTAGTTACTCCTTATCCATGTCAAAGTTTAGTGAACAAGTTGCACACGGAAAAGCCATATTCATACTATATAGAACCCGTTTTGTCTAGACAAACTTGGTAGCTTGGCACTACCCCTCCCATTAAAGACACTTTCAAAACCCTTTTCACTTCAAAACTCTCATACCCCAAAATGAATCTCTTCAACTCTCCCTTAGCCATCACCACCCTCTTCATCTTCCTCACAATCTTCTTCACACCCCACAAGGCCACCGCCGCCACGTGTCTCCCCGACGAGGAAGCGGGCCTCTTGGGCTTCAAATCCGCCATCCGATCCGACCCGTCCGGCATCCTCAAAAACTGGATACCGGGTACTGACTGCTGCAAGTGGAACGGAGTAGAGTGTCACTTCAACAGTACCCGGGTCCAGAGAATCTCCCTAACGGGTCAACCCGATGAAAACCCCAAATCCATCTTATCGGGTACGATCTCACCCACTTTATCCAAGCTCCGACTCCTTGACGGACTCTACCTTTTCGACCTCAAAAACATTTCGGGTCCTTTTCCCACTTTCCTCTTCCAACTTCCCAACATCGAATACGTCTATTTGGAAAACAACAACCTTTCGGGTCGGATCCCCGAGAACATTGGCAACCTCACCAAACTATACGCGCTCAGTTTGGTGGGTAACCGCTTCACCGGAACCTTACCGAGTTCGATCACCGAGTTGACTCACCTGACTCAGCTCAAACTCGACAACAACTCGCTCTCCGGAACACTCCCCAAAGCCCTCAACAAACTCGTTAACCTGAACTACCTCTCCCTCGAAGGGAACCACTTCCAAGGAACCATACCTGCGTTTTCCTCCAACCTTCGGAGTCTCAGACTCTCCCGGAACAATTTTTCCGGCGGCATTCCGGCGTCGATTTCGAAATTGGCGTCCAATTTGGCTTACCTGGAGCTAGGGCACAACTCGTTTTCCGGCAGAATCCCCGATTTTTTGGGAAAATTCAAGGCGCTGGACACGCTGGACTTGTCGTGGAACAGGTTCACCGGAACCGTGCCGGCGAGTTTTGCGAATTTGACTAAGATCTTCAACCTTGACCTCTCGAACAATTTACTCGTGGACCCGTTTCCCGAGATGAACGTGAAGGGGATCGAATCGCTGGACTTGTCGAACAACAGCTTCCACCTGGGGAAGATTCCGAAGTGGGTGTTCTCGTCGCCGATAATCTTCTCCCTGAAGCTCGCGAACTGCGGGATCAAGATGAAAATCGAGGATTTCAAGCCTTCGGAGACGTTCTTCTACGATTACATCGATCTCTCGGGAAACGAGATATCGGGGAACGCGATAAGTTTGGTGAACAGCACGCAGTATTTGGTGGGGTTTTGGGCGGCGAGGAACAACTTGAAGTTTGATTTGGGGAAATTGAAGTTTGGGGAAAGGTTTAGGGTTTTGGATTTGTCGCATAACGCCGTGTTTGGCAAGGTTCCGAACAGCGTCGTTGGGCTTCAGAAGTTGAACGTGAGTTATAACCATCTCTGCGGTCAGATTCCCAAAAACACGTTTCCGGCAAGTGCTTTTGTCGGCAACGATTGTCTCTGCGGTTCTCCTCTGAACCCTTGCAAAAAGCCTAGTTAATAATGTATTACATTAAGTAAGTTTCTGTTTTAAGTTTTGAGGTGTTTTATTTTGGTTTTAAATAATGGGTTCACTCAAATAAATAAATAAATAAACTTGTCTAAAAATTATTGTAATTTAATTAGTAGTGTAGTTAATTACATTTACTTACTAAATATATATTTTAAAATAACCTTACTCTCTTAATAAGTGTGCTATTTTTATTAGAACAAAAATCTATATGAAAATGAATATGTTAATATTGTTTAATAAATTAGTTTAAAAGCACGTGTGAAAAATAAAAGTCAAACATTTATTAATGCAAGAAAGAAATTAATAAATAAGAACAATCCTTATTTTACATCAAATTATCGATTTTGATAATTTATTTTTATAAGTTTTCTCCATTATTTTTTTTTTATTTTCAATATATTGTGCACAACCTTATTTTAATTATGATACTTGTAAAACATATCTTTAGTAACCAAATGAAAATTTATATTCGCATAAATTTAAAAATACTTCAAATCTTATTACACGCTAAGAATATTAATTTTTTTATCAGATTATATGTGGTGTTTTTATGCATACATGTGATACATAAAAAATACAAAGTAGTCCAATAAATAAACTATACAATATAAAAAAAAATTAAAATAAATTATTTTGTAATACTTACTAAATATTTGTGTATTAGTGAATAAACTAGTCAAATAAATGAGACGCAATAAATTCTTGTATCACTATATTTATATCTATTTTTTCATACCTATCTTTGTATATGATGTCACACAATTTGTAATTCATTGTGGTTCAATTAAGACAAATATACTCTAATTATTCATTAAATTGTTCTTTATAAAAAAACAATAACAATAAAATATGATATTATTAATAATTCACTACTAAAATATTATATATTTCATTATCTAATGCTAAATAATAAGAACAAAATTCTAATTACATAATTTTCAAAAAAAATATCAAATAATATATATATATATATATATATATATATATATATATATATATATATATATACACACGTATACACTATTTTTAAAGAGGTGATTTTAAATGTTACTTTAAAATATATATTTATCTCTTAACTAT
>Ga0123342_1006418_pt1 | contig 16308 bp, 9 predicted proteins | sample Turbeawhitnodule_FD_89960 | JGI IMG/M metagenome (GOLD analysis project Ga0123342, IMG submission 89960) | Root nodule microbial communities of legume samples collected from Mexico - Turtle bean Mexico white nodule | ecosystem: Host-associated > Plants > Roots > Nodule | place: Mexico: Nepantla... | reverse complement strand
GGCGGAAAAAGTTTTTGGTTCCGGGGACGCGGTCTGTGCCGGACACAAGGAGCAAAGTGGTTGTTCGGGCTGTGAGGGAAAAAAAAAAGGGGGGGGGGGGGGGGGGTACCTGGCAACGACTTGCACAACATCGAAGGGTTGGCCAGGTACTCTTTCAGCTTGAGAAACGATTCTTCACACTCGTTTGTTCACACAAACCTATTGTTCCTCTTCAAACACTGGAAATAGGGATGTCTCCTATCTCTTCCTGCTGATACAAACCGGGACAGGGCGGCCATTCATCCTTTCAACTGTTGAACCTCCTTCACCGAGGTCGGACTCCTCATAGCTATAATCGCCGCACACTTCTTGGGGTTTGCCTCTATCCCCCGCTCGATGAGGAGGAACCCTAAGAACTGTCCTGCCTTTACCCCGAATACGCACTTTTCGGGGTTTAACTTCAACTTATACTTGACTATTGTAGTGAATAACTCCTCTAGGTCGGCGATGTGTTGGTCCTTCTCTTGGGAGGTGACGACCATATCGTCCACATACACCTGCACATTTCGTCCTATCATAGGGGAAAGCACCTTGTCCATCAACCTCTGATAAGTCACGCCAACGTTCTTGAGCCCAAAGGGTGTCACCTTATAGAAATAGCTGAAGAGCTCTATCATGAATGTTGTTTTGCATTAGTCTCTAGAATGCATCCGGATCTGGTTATATTTGGAGAAGGCATCTTGAAAACTGAGGAGTCTGCAGCCTGACGCGTTATCCACCAGGGCGTCGATGCTAGGCAACGGATATGAGTCCTTCGGGCAAACTTTGTTCAGATCTGTGAAGTCGAAACACATCCTCCACTTTCCGTTGTTCTTCTTGACCAACACCACGTTTGCTAGTCACTCAGGGTAGTGGATCTCCCTTATGTAGCCAGCATTCAGCAGCTTTTGGGTCTCTTGCTTGATGACTAGGCGTCTTTCGTCATTAAACTTCTTCTACCTCTGGCGGATGGGTCGGACCTTTGGATCCATGGTGAGACGATGACACAAGAAATCAAGGTCAATGTCAGACATGTCTGAGGTAGACCACGCGAAGGTGTCCAGATGTCGTGCTATCACTTCGGCGATCTGGTCCTGTGTTTCCTGGCCTAGAGACTTGCCAAGTTTGAAATTCTTTCCCTCGATCTCCCTTTCCAACACCTCACCTGCAGGCTCGAGTCGCCTCTCCCGGGCCATCTCAGCTCGGGCGACCCCTTCTCCCCTTTGAGGCTGGCTGGTGACCGAGTAGACCCCTCTCTTCGTCTTTAGGCTATTCTCATAGCACTTTTTTGTCGCCTTCTGGTCGGACATAATGGTAATCACTCCTCTCTCGATGGAAGGCAGCTTCATCTTCATATGCCTCGTCGAGGCCACTGCTCCTATTCTATTTAGGGCAGGTCTGCCTAAAAGGATGTTGTAAGCTGAAGAAGCGTTGACGACGAGGTACCTTATATTGACGATACGAGATTTGGTGCCGTCTGTGAAAGTCGTCCTTAGCTCCACATGCCCTCTCACTTCCACCTGGTCTCCAACAAAACCGTATAGGCAGCCGTCGTAAGGTCTCAGCTGGTTAGGCGACAGCTGCAACTTGTTGAAGGTTGCCCAACAACATTATATCTGCCGAGCTCCCTTAGTCGATAAGGACTCAGTGCACCCTTCTCCCTACTGTCACCACTGAGATCACCATCGGGTCATTATCATGTGAGACCACATCTTGTAAATCGGCCTTTGTGAAGTAAAGATTGGGCTCAGGTGACTGGTTAGGTTCCCGTGCCTCTACTGCCATCACCTCTTTAAGGTACTTCTTTCGCTAGGAGGCGGTACATCCTCCTCCCGAAAAATCCCTAGAGAACGTGTTGACCTTGCCATGGACTAGTACCTTGTGCCCTTGATTCCCTGTTGGAGCTACTGCTGTTGGGGCTTCCTGATTTTCCTCCAGGTATTCCTTACCAACTCATTCAATTGGTGTCCGAGCGCCAAGCAATTATGCAAGTCGTGCCCAAAGGCTTGGTGGAACTCGCACCAAGTGTTCTTGCTCGGCCCCAACCGTCCACCAATCTTTGGGGGTGGCTTTAGCTTGTCAGCCACGTCGGGGATAGCGATCGGCTCTTTGAAGTTCACTTTGAACTTGTGCCTAGTGGGCACACCTTCCCTCGCCCGTGCCCTGGTCTAATTCCTTTTCCACTCATAGGGTGCCTGCCTGGCCGGGGATTTCTTCTCCGTCGTAGCCTCATGTACCCTCATGGGTTGAGGCCAGTCGTTTCCCCGAGGTCTTGTTGGTCCAACGCTTCCGTGTTTTTCCATCACCTCTTCCTTTGCGCTGATGTGGGCCACAGCTCGGCGACAGATCTCACTAAACATCTTTGGACGACACCTTATCAAGGAATCGCTAAAGGATCTTGATAGCATTCCTCTCCTAAAGGCGTGCACCATCATGGCTTCGTCCTTGGTGTGCAGCTTTACCACTAGTGCCCCGAACCAATTCAGGAAGTCTTTCAAGGGCTCTCCCTGGTATTGCTTCACATCAAAGAGGTCGAAAGAGATAGGGGGTGGAGCCCGGTTGACAATGAACTGTTTCCTGAACAATGTTGAGAACTAATCAAATGAAGTGATGTGTTCATCGGGGAGACTAATGAACCAATCCAATGTTGTTCCTGAGAATGTTCCCATAAACAATTTGCAGTGCATAGCGTTAGTTCCTCCCAAGATCATCATCTGAGTGTGGAAGGTCGTGATGTGGGCCTCTGGGTCTTCGATACCTGTGAAGGTGATTTTTTGAGTCATGAAATTAGTGGGTATCACGACATTCATGATTGCATGGGAGAATGGCATGGGGCGAGCCCAACTGTTATGGGCGGGGTTTGCTCCCCTGTTGTAAGCTCCCCCATGCTTTGCAGTTCTCTGCGTAGTTCCTCATTGGCCTTGTGCAATTCTTCGATGTCTGTTCATGATGCGTCCAAATCGACCTGGAATCGATGTCTGTCTGCTCAACCTGAACCTCAGCCAGAATCATGTCTTGATCAACCTTGGACACCGCCACCGTTTGCTGAAGAGCGCAGATAATCTCCATGAGTTGTTGAATTGTGATGTTGTCGCCTTCCTCAGGTGCATATGTACCTTGTCTTGTATTTCTCATGTTGCCATATAGCTCTAATCACAACTGTGGATGAGACCTAGTTTTATTGGGTCCCACGGTGGGCGCCAAATGTTCTTGCTAGTTGACCTAGTCGCCGGTTGGCTTCAAAGGCAAGCGGTGGCTCCTCCTATTTCTGGTGAATTTTGTGCTTCCCTTGGATGTTGAAAGCAGCTCCGTTGAAACAGAGGGGGTTTTATCTGTTGATTGTACTCTGACGATCAAGTCAGTTCAGGGCTTATAGAAACAATAAGTAAGTAAGCAGTTTCAGTCTTAGAAACCGTGTACCTTTACCATGGATCTCAACTCCCTTTTATAGATTGCTTTTAGGTTACCTCATTGTAACAACCCCTCTCTCACGAGAACCCTATCTCGAGTGAAAGTGGGCTTGATGGGAAAGCATTCTGTTACGTTGTTACACAATCTTCGTGTAACAACCGCAAAGAATCTTCCTCCTTGGAGTGCACAATCTTAACAACATGGCCACCAAGGTACCAACTCATGTACCAGCATTATGGGGCCCATCTGTCACTGTAGGCGCCCTAGTCCTTTACGTATCGTGCATGCAACCTTCCCCTAAAACCCTAGTGCTCTTGGGCCTTGGCGTCTTCAGGGGATATTTATTTGTGCTAGACCCAAATGTATTATACACACCACATACACCTTCTTGTTGACTAAGCATTTCATATATACGGGTTTCAACACACGCATCTTAGGGGCCCACTTACGTCGCCTTCGACCAGAACACCAAACCGACCTGCTCCACACAGATGTCGATACTGATGTCTGGTCCAATACATATATATATACATATATATACATATATATATATATATATATATATATATACCATAATCATTATAGAAATGCTTCTATTCATACAAAATTATGTTTAAAAAATGACGTAAAATGATTTTTTTTACTTCTCGTATCTATGTGATCAAAACAAATACCTAAGTTGATCAAAATAATCATCATTAAAAGATAATTTGTACTAATGATTCTATAAAAGCTAATCTAAACTTTTTTTATTATAAAAGATTAAATTAAATTAAAATTTATATTTTATATCAATCTCCTAGAATCGCTCAGATAAGGAACAAAGTGGCCTCCTATAAATCCATTACTAAAAGTTGCTTTGGATGCATCTTTAATCTCTTTGATTTGGATTAAGTTTTATTAGTTCCTTAAATTTTTTAGAATCAATTAATTTGGATTAATTTTTGCATGCATCTATAGTTTTTTTTTTTTCTCTAGCTTACTGGATGGAGGCAGAGGGGGTGTCAACTTCATCATTTGAGTTTTTTGACTTAGTTTGATAGGGAGACAAAAATTGATAATAATTGTTCTCAAATTTTTTTTATAAGGGTTGAAATATTTTTTTATTATATTTATTATTAGTTGATAAAAAACTAATTTTTATAATTAAAATATAAAAAAATTGTGGTCCTTCATTATTATTTTTAGTAAAAATAAAAATTTTTCTAATTTTCCACTCAAACTTTTCATAAAATAAATAGATTAAATAGTCTTTTATTCAGTAATCAAAACATCAAGATAAAACAAATTTTAATATCTTCTCTCTTCAAACCCTAACAGACATATTTTGAATTCCCTCAAATTCCATTGAGAGTGTTTAACTTCAATAAAAAAAATTATCAAAATTTCCCTATATTTTTAAAATTATCACATGTCCCAATTCTAATATAAACCCCCAAATATTGGAATAGAAAAATAATACATTACGAGGTTTAAGTAAGTAAAGTAGATTAAAAATGAAAATTGGTTAATTTCAAACTCAGAAAAACTTAAAGTAAATTAAAAAAAAAAACAGTTGAGGGACCCGCTTAATCCAAACTAAAAGGAACAAAAGAACACAATTATTCCCTAAAAGTTTGCACGCATCAGCGTATGAAATCAAAGTGAACATAATGAATATAATCCAAGTGGAAGTGGAGTGACCAATTATGAAAAAAGAAAAAGTGCGTAAAACAAACTACTTCAATATGGCATAACCTTTATTTGACCGTTGAACATATCCCTAACTTAAGAAAGGTTCAATAATTACAATAAAGCAAGCACACGTACATTTTTTTATATAAAAAAAAACAAGAACAAATCAATCAATCATTTATGTGGATGATGAAAATAAACAACCCTAGCTAGGATTTGGACCCATGATTAACTAATGGAACTCAATTTGCCTAGAACTCATGACTAATGTATCTCTGACGTCGCTCACAGTCCTTTCAAGAGACAATTCAAGAGACAAACACTCCCTTAATTCTAGGGCTATGTGCCCTATGTCAGGCCTGTGAATTGGAACTTGAGGGAGACATGACATGGCTATCCCTATAAATTTCCATGCTGAAGCACCATTGTACTTTCCATGTAACCTTGGATCAACTATTTCATGGATATTTCCTGTTCTCAGTTTATTGTTAACCCAAGGAAGTATGTAACTCAGATTTTCTGGAGTTCCTCTTAGTGCTGGTTGACCAGTGATTAATTCTAGTAGGATTATCCCGAAACTATAAACATCACTCTTTTTGTTCAGAGTCCCTGAGCAATAAAATCTGTAAAGGTACAACATGATTTTATATCACATTTTAGTCATAAATGTATTCATAAAGATATTTATTTATGCAGTCGATTAATAAAAATTATCTTGGAAATAACTTTTAAAGTGTTAATGATAAAGCTTAACGATTTTATTATATTCATCATGAATTGTGATTATTAAAATGTTATACGTTGAGAAGAGGACTTAATTTTTAGATGTTTATATTTAGATGACACTTTATTTTAGGATTGAGATTTTAGGAATTTATGGTAATTATTTTAGAAAAAATTCCGCAAAACACTAACTTAATTAATTACTTAAGTAGGTGGGAAGGTATATTTACAAGATAAAAATAAAAATGTCTGAAATTGTATAATGACATGTATACAAAATGAAAAAAAAATAAAAAAATAAACTAGGAGCCATGGATACAAAATTTGCTTGCCCATGCAATAAATACAGCAACAATCAAATTTTTTCCGTTCTTATAAATTAATGACATTTAAATCTTACTGGTTAAATTTAGCTTATAGTTTTTCTCATTCTTTTTTTATCTCGTTTGATAGTGTTGGATTATTACTCGGAAAAGTCCCGGAGATTTTGATACTAATGAGTCATAAAAATTTATAATAAAATACCAATTTAACTCAAACATTAAAGTAATGAGTTTGTTAAATTTTTTTATATTATTTAAGTTGTTTATTCCTGTTAAATATAGATCACAAAATTACACTTAAAATTTAATAAACTTAAATCATTTTGTATATAATAAATAACATAAATAGTCACTTCAATATAACAAATGACAAGTATTTACATATTTTGTTTTTGGTATAATAAAAAAATTACAATTTAAGTACAACTTTTAATTATATTAATTTTGTTTGCACTCTTGTTAATGTTAATATAATTAAGCATGTATTTGGTCTTTGGTAATAGTCACATTTTTTAAATAAAAATTTAATATTAATATGAAATTAACCTTTCAGAAGAGTCTTTTACCTTTTTTTTCATTTTTTTAAAATCCTATCTTATCTAATATCTGTACTCATCCAAACCAATCTTATCTAAGCTATAGAATGTTTATACTCTAGTTAACATTTTACTAACCATTGCCACTTATTATACCTTATTATATACACTTGCCATTTTCAGATTGATCATTATTAGAGCTTCAATTCCACCACATAAACACTGAAGAATTGAATGCTACTTACTCAGGATCAAGGTAACCTGGTGTGCCTGCTGGGTAAGTAGTGACATAAGTGTCACTGTCATTGGCAAAAGTTTTAGACACTCCAAAATCAGAAATCTTGGCACGCATATTTTCGTCTAGTAAGATGTTGGATGTTTTTAAATCTCTGTGAATTACTGGTGGCTTACATCCATTATGCAAATAGTCCAACCCTGTAATTCCAATTATCAGTCACATACTTGTTCACCACAATAGTTCTATTGGAAATAAGAAAGGAAAATAATTTTGAACATCCATGAAATTAGAGTTACCATTTGCTGCATCCATAGCAATTTTAAGTCTTTGCGTCCATTCCAAAAAACTTGGGTTCTTATCTGCATAAGAAGCTAATATATTCAGAAAAGTCTTACGAGAAAGATCATGTATATATCTTGCAAGAAAATTGTCATCGGAAGCATATTATCATCATATTCAGCATAGATCACTGGCAAAGCTTATAAGGGGCCACGGTAGCCTCAGCACCCAACTCTATGGCCAGATCCTTCACTTCCGAAACTTTTTCTCTAAGAATAGAGTTAGAAAGTCAGTGTTGTTTGTAATTAAGAAACCGTTGTAGGAATGCTACAAAAGGACACTGCTAGGGATGCAACAAAAGGTTCTTCTTAGATGACAACGTTTTTACGTATGCTTGTTGATTCTATTCGTTATCTTTTGAATATACTATTATAAGCTATTATAGTTTTTCTTACCAGGAAGCAGAGTTTTTGCTTTCAAATGTGAGCATAATCAGAAAACTCCAAACATGCAATAGTATAAATTAATCACTGATAAGATGTATTGATTGTCTCTGTTATCTTGTCACTATTAGAGAAGTGAAAGGAACTAGTGACCTTTCTCAAGAAAAATTAGAAACATAAGTTATGATTCATTTCTCATAATAAGTTTGTTTTCACCAACTTTAAATGCACATGCCAATATGGAGTGAAGTGGAAACCTGATAATTTTTGTAGGAGGTTCCCTTCTGGTAGATATTCATAGATAAGTGCTCTAGTGTCACCTTCATCACAGTATCCCACAAGAGAAACCACGTTTCTGTGATGAACATGCATCAATAGTTTTGCCTGCATTTCCAAGTTTAGAAATAAAATATGTTGGTATTATGACTGAATGAAAAATACATTGTCTTAAGAATAAAAAACAACAAAGTTGATTGATGCATCTAATTACCTCTGATTGAAATTCCTTATACCCTTGTGCTGATGGTGAAGAAAGTATCTTCACAGCAACTCTTTTCTCACACTCTAAAGTACCTAGGTAAACCTTACCAAATCCACCTTTCCCAATAATTGTTGTGAAATTATTAGTGATTCTAACAATCTCTGAGTAAGAAAATACTTGATTTGTTGATTTCAGTAGCTCATCTTTGGCAGAAATTGAAGAAATCACTGGACCAACGTAAATAACAACAATCATTTTCCACATCATATATACATATATGTTTGAAAAATGTGGCTTCAGTTCTAACTATAATCGGTATCCCTAATGCAAATAAGAAAAGAATCTCTTGGAAAATTAAATTTGATTATACTAGATGGAAATCATCAAGGAAAAGATCATTGAATCCTTAAGCGAACAATTAAATACTTCCAACCATTTATCCATGGTCTTTTAAATTTTCAAAAACAAGTTCGGCCTTGGGAAAAGAGCAGTATATGAAATTTATACAGTTAGCAAAATGCAGGTAACTCTCTATGAGTTATGTGTGGAGTGTGTCTGTGAAAATAAAGCTTGTATAGATATGCAATTGATGGAAAATTATAATACAGTGTAGAAGTTATGCTGGTGGTGATCATCTTAGTACTAATTCCATGAGTCAGTACCATAAGGTTGTTGTACAGATTTAATAGTGCACAGTGACATACTCTATGGTTATATTGGTTATTAATTTGATGGAATATAGTAGATTTGATTCTCCATTCACCATTACTTGTACAATAATAAGCACACACAAATATGACAACTATAGCTAATAATTCACATGGATGGTCAGAAATTAACTTAGAGTGCAAACTACTAATGAATTGATCTCTGATTTACGAATTCATTAACAATGGAACTTCCAAAACTGTGGTAATGATTGCAAAGATTAATACAATGCAAATATTTAAAAATGATAATATATTTGAATATAAAAATGAGCTTGGGTAAAGATATGGAGCATTATAAAACTTATTCTATAGATTACCTTTTCCCTTTTTTCTAAGTCTCCAGATCACCATAACTACGGTAGATATTGTGAGGACCAAAACAACAAATGCTGTCATAGATGCAACTAATGGAATGATAAACTTGTGGCTTCTCTTGCATGACCCTGTCTGATAGAGACAGAGATTTCCATCCAAACTGCATTGTATGCATGTGTCAATTATCATAAGATTGAGAAGAATTGTGATATGGAATTATATAATCATGAAGACTATTAGTACTTTTTAAATAGAATAAAGGCTACAGAAGAAAGAGTGGCAAATTCTAAAATTCTCATAATTTTGGTATTGGTAGTTGCAGCTTATTGTTTCTGAATACTATTCACTTAATAAAGGGTTTTTTACAAAAATGAAGGAATAGAGGGTGAAAAACAAGGATTACGAAGGAGTTAGAAAAGATTTATTTGCGTCTTTAGAAATGTTTATTTTATTAAAGAAAGTTATGTGTAGCTATAGGCTAGGAGCAAACCTCAATTGCAAAGAGTTGTTAGAGGACTTTGCCTTTAGACTCTCAGGAACTGAACCTGTGAGCATATTCCTTGACAAGTTACTGCAAAGATGATATAATATGATGTGTTAAATATTTTGAAAATTGTGTGAGATTGAAAATTTAATGTAGCAATGCACAACTTACAGGAACTGCAATTGTGGCAGTTTTCCAAAAGATTCTGGCACCTCCCCTGTCAATTCATTGTTTGACAAATCCCTGCAACATAATAGTTATTTGTTTTGGTTCCTTTATGTTGCAACAGCAGAGTGCTCAGGTATTAATATTGGAAACAGATTTCTGCTAAAATTATAACAAGAAAAACTTACAAAGTCTCCAAACATGTGAGGTTGGAGAAGGAGGAATCTATTTCTCCTGACAACTTGCTTGAGCTCAAGTTTCTGCTTGAATTTTGTGAAGAATTTTGCCATTAAAAAGAATAAAAGTGGAGATATGAAGTATTGCATTCATCAAAATTATTTAATGTTTATCAATGAATTTGTTCCACATTTCCCAGATAAGTAAAATAGAGTATATAAATATGTATACTCACCTTAAAAAAAAAATTAAGGTTGAGTTGAGTTGGACTTAAGTCCAATTTCCTTATAATTTCTTGGTATGTCATATTTAGATTAGATTATGACCAAAATCCAGTACATAGCAAATTAACAGATAAAATTTCTACAAAGCAGCCTTGGATATTATGAGAATATCCATACTTACAATGAAATGATTCTTGGAGTGTTCCCATTGCTGCATTTCACACCTTCCCATGTAAAATTCTTTGGTCCACAGGGGTCTCCTTGCCAATTCATTTTATTGATCATATAAACATCTTTGATGTGCCAGATAGCATCAACTGTTGTTAATATCCAGTATTAACCAGAATATCATGTAAAGATTGAGATTATGAACTTTAGAAGTAAGCTAATTTTCAATAGGTCAGCATATAATGAATGAGATTTTATATGCTACCTGCTAATTTGAGGATCCAAATTATGTGAGTTTTGAGCAATATAGAATTAAAAGGTAACAATTGAAGAAAGATTAAATTAAAGAAACCTACCATCTTCTTGTTGTGTGGAAGAATCTGACTGTGGTACTACTCTGTAAATCTCAAGAGCATTAAGCATTGCAGGTAACTCATAATCAGTGTCGGCTTCAATCAATATCTTCCGAAGACCCATCCCGTGTTTTATAGGCAGAATAATGCTATGGGGCTTCCAGTATGAAAGAGTAAGAATTTGTTTCACATTATTATCATCAAAATCATTAATAACAATATTCAATCTTCGTTTTTGTTTATTTGTCCGATCCTTGAAGTCAAAAAAATGAAGATAAACGTAATATTCAGAATCCATGGCATAATTGAGTGTGAATTCCAAGGACTTTGCCTCCACTGCAGAACTCAAAACTTCTGCTGGCAGTTTGTAAGGATCAACAAGTTTATCCAAATCAATAGCTGATGAGGTTTTCAATGAATTCTTGGTATAACTGTTTGGAACTTCCCATGACCTTCCATATATATCATCTGTGTACCTAACTTAAACACAAATTATTCCAACAAACAATATTGGTTAGTTTTCACATACTGATAGTGTCTCATTGCAGTGAAAACAAAGTACATTGCAATTGAAACTAAAACAATGGCATAATTTCATTTGAGTACGAGGTAGATTATGCTAGCGTTTTTTTTGTTTAATTCATAAAATTATATTGGCTTGTCATGAAATTTTAAATATTATGGTAAATGGTTTTCTCGAATTAACTCAGTTAGTTAAACTGTGAGCATTTTCATTCACTATAACTTTCTCTGTCCTTTTCTCAGTAAGGCTTTATTATAATAAGTATACGCATATGATAGACATTGCAATAACATTTCATATTTAGAAATTTTAGAAAAATAATAAATTTGATGAAAAAAAGTATTAAAAATAGTTATTAAGAGGATCATTCACTTGGGTTCAATGTATTTCTAACTTCTTTCCGTACCACAACAAAGATTCAAACACTTCATTTATTGTTATTAAATTGTTTTCAATTGCTTATTTTTCAAGAAAATTTGCCACTAGCGTAAGTCAAAAATCAATATAAATGGAAAAAAATTAACACTAAGTTGTGATTACCATTGGCTTTATGTTGGTAAGAAAATCTACTCTCCCGTACTATAAGTTATGATGTCTCGAAGCTATGATATCATCGCCAATTCCAAATAGGGACACTCCTAGCATCGGCTAAACTCATACTCAATTAGACGATGTATATTGTGTATTAATTAATTATTTGAAAATTTTAATTATTTATTAATAAATAGTGTCAATCAAATATATTTTCAATATTAATTTAATTTGCATTGATTTGGCCGATGATAATGAGAGTGATTTAAAAAAAAGTTTCTCGTACAACACTTCTATCTTCAACAAAATACGACACAAAAAAATAGAAAAAAATTACAATAGACAAAGGAGATGAGTGTGGATGAATGAGATGAGAAGAAAGATGTGGATGAAGGAGATGTGCGTAGATAGATGATATAAATGTGCATGAATGAGATGATTGGGGATGAAGAAGATGTGCGTAGATAGATGATATAAATGTGTATGAATGAGATGAATGGGGATCAAGGAGATGAGTGTGGATCAATGTGAAGGAGAAAAGTGTGGGGTGAAGGGAGATGAGTGTTGACAAAATTTTTATAGAAACCGAAAGAAGAAAATTGGGAGTGAGGAGATTTGTCACCTATAACTTTGGGTCTTTTGGTGAAAATAATAAGTATCAATTAGTTGTCACATGAACACACGAATTCATAACATATAAATTAACTTTGGTTAAGCCGATGCTAACATAAATACATATTAAAGATGACCATAAATGTAATAGTATACTCTTCATTGACCCTAACACGTTTTTAAAAAATAAAAAAATAAAATATATTTAATATTATTAGATTAAGCCAGATCTAATATTGTTTTAACATATTTATAATTATTAAAAATATTTAATATTATTAGAGTTGTAAACTCTAATATTTTTTAATATTAAAATATATTTAATATTATTAGAGTATCACTACAAGAAAATCATCAAATAGAAATCAATTTTTAGAGACCAAAATAATTAGTTGCAATAGTAACTAAAATAGAGACCATTTTAGAAACTAAAAAAAAATGGTTTCTAAATTAGTTTCTATTACTATTAAATAGTTTATAAATTGGTATCTAATTAGCTACGAAGGTTTTAACTACCAATTATTTATATTCTATTGGATACCTTGGTTGCTAATTAGATACCAATTTAGAAACCTTTAACAATAATAGAAACTAATTTAGAAACCAAAAATTTATTTAGTTCTTAAAATGATATTTAATTTAGTCACTATAACAACTAATTATTTTTTGTCTCTAAAATTGATTTCTATTTCATGATTTTCTTGTAGTGTATCTAAACCCGAATTTTATATCTTTCTCTTAAAATATTTGTATATATTATTAAAATTTATAATAATTTTATGAATCATATATTATTGAAAAAATTATAAGTATTTTTTGTTCACCTTAAAGTCACTTTAACTAATTCTAGTAATATTCTAAATTGGTTGATATTAAATTTTAGAAGCTATATACCTGTTTGCATCTAGTGAAAGCCTAATTATCATCCGTGCAGTCTTGGCCCATCTATGACAGCAAGGTAGAGGTTTGGGTGTGCTTTGTAAGGTTACGTATAGGTGTTAGTTTAATCTTTTTTTGGAATCGTAAACTAGTTGGCACACTTGTTTTTGGAATTTGTAAAAAGATTGAGACACGTGTTCCATTAATTCAATTCTTTTTTTTAAATAAAATTTAAATAAAAAGGTTAAAATTTTATTTAAAAGTTAAAATTAGTTTACGTGTGAACTGATTTATAGAATTTATTTTTCTAAAAAAATTCTAAATTTTTATTATTAATTTGAGCCTAGGTTAATTTTAGTTTAATAAAAAAATAATTCAATTTTTATTTATTCTTTCTTTTAAAAACAATTTATTGAAAGACTTACTCAAAAGAGGTAGAAAACGCACTTAACATCATCATGATCTATCACATAATGAATTTCTTGAACTCACTAGCTAGCTAGAATAGATTTATCACAGTAAACAAAACATATAGTTTAAGCCAAGTCACCTGATAAAGTTATCTTCAGAGGCACCAAGGTTAAGTCGTGTGAGGAGATCTAGTGTCAACAAAGTGGAAGAACTTTGATAAATGGAATTGTCCAATGGCCATAGCTCCAACAATGAAATGAAGGGCACCCCTTGATCGGTGTTCACGAGGCATAAATCGATTGTTTCTGTTGAGGCAAAATGAACAGCTTCGATTCGAATTACCTCAGCCTCAGTAGAGTTTATTGTCTTGAAGAAATTGACTCCAAGATGCAAATCAAAAACTGGTGCTTCATTTTTGTTGTCGTAGTTGCCATATGCAAAGTGAGCCCTGATTATGTATTTCTTATTCTTTCCCTGTTTGGGTGTCAAGGTATAGCAATTTCTCTTCCCATAGGGGAAACTTCTCAGAGTGTTCAACTGCTTATGTATTTGACTTACATTCATGTTGCAAATTGAGAATGTATTATAGATTTCACCAAATTGGATATCATCTGCTTGATACTGTAAGTTTGTTGTTTTGTCAGTGTAGCCCTCGTTTACCCCACAGTCAATGCTTATAACACCTGCAAAATATGAATACATCAAAGAAAGTTGTTAAGAGTAATGTTAAGCTCACATGATAAGGCTCAGTTTTTATTATATACTTGTTATTATCATCTAATACTTGGTAAAACATTGCTTTTTATATTCCTTCTGCAGTTGTAGAATTACATAGTCAAGGAAGAGTCTATGGGATTTAAGACTAATTTAATTGAAAAGTTAGTTTAAGATTGATCTTTGTTGGGGAGGTTTTACTGCTCCAATAGTGATGCTAAGCTTTACAATCTGTTTTGGCAATAGAAATTTTATTTACTTTAGGACTATAACATGTGTCTAACGAGTCCTTTTTAATAAGATTGAAACATTTTTTAAATGTTTCAATTAATTATTATTTTTTTTGATAAAAAGAAGTTGATATGATTTTATTTAGTGATTACATGTAAACTTCTTGAGATTTGAGCGAATTTATAAAGGTTTGTATTATATATTAAGGGTGATAAGGTAAAAGGTTAAGCTGGAATAAATGAATTAAAATAATATAAGCATGTTGATTAATTAGTTTAATAAACTTAAATTTAGCAGTAAGTTATTTTGACTTGATTTGTATATTGATTTAAATCTAAGATGGATTTTTAAACGGTTGAATTAGAAAATTATAAAAAGGTGGAGAAGTAATGTTTGGTGCAGATTCATACCTGAATAATCAATGGCAAGGTTCCTGTAAGTGAGTTGAGTGTTCTGAGCAAGTATATTAAAGAATAATGAAGCACAAATTGCTAAAACTAGGGTCCATTGCAATTCTCTGTCCATAGTACTAATAAAAAAGAGAGAGTAAGTTCATATATGAACCCTTTTGTGTAGAAAAACCAGACTCTTTTAGAAGGAAGAGTAGTTCTTATCGAAAGCCAGAACTTGAGTATAAACTATAAATACTACAAACAATATTTTTTTTTTCTTTTTTTTTAAGAAGACGATGGCTAATTAAAGAGGTAGGTAGGGAAACTAAATAACATCCCCGAAAGAGATGGTAGGCCATATTAATTTATTAAGATGTTATCTCATAGTCTTCTGAGCTGTATTTTTTTAATAATTGTATAATTATTTTTTATAAGAGACAAAGTAAAAAGAGTAGTTTATAAATATTTTTTTCTCTTATATATGGTTGATTATTAATTCTGATTTTATTACTCTTGAACTATTATACCGTTATTATTGCATTAATGGTCAGCTTACATGTCTATTAGTATTACTATTTTATAGCTTCCAGTAATTGTAATTTTATTATATATATTATTGAGTAAATCAAAATATTTGAGATCAGTTCAACAGTTTTGCAATTTTGTGCAATTACGTTGAATCAGTTGCTATAATCTTTTGCCTTATGTTATTTCCTTCAATTAGTACTTGCAACTGGTATCAAGAGCTAGTCTTTTATCATGAACTCTACCTAATTATCAGTCCCTATCCTTGATGGAAAAAATTACAATCGGTGGTGTGTGCAAATGAAAGTTTTGTTTGATTATCATGAGTTATGGGATGTCGTTGAGAGTGGAGTGTCTGCATTAGCTGTTAATGCTACTGAGGCGCAACGAGTAGCGCATCGTGATCAAAAGAAGAATGACAATAAGGCTTTCTATCTCATTTATCAAGGGATGAATGACGAGACGTTTGAGCAGATAGAAGGAGCAACAACTGCCAGTGAGGCTTGGACAATTTTATCAACCAATTATAAAGGTGATGACAAGATGAAGAGAATGCGTCTTCAAACCCTAAGACGCCAATATGAACTGCTACAGATGGAAATCACAGAGACTATTGATGTCTATATAAATAAATTTCTTGCCTTAACAAATCAGATGAAGACCAATGGTGAAACACATTCGAAGCAGGCAAAGGTGGAGAAGATTTTGAGATCTTTAACTCCCAGATTTGAACATGTTGTTGCCGCAATTGAAGAGGCCAATGACATT
>Ga0123342_1006417_pt1 | contig 16309 bp, 15 predicted proteins | sample Turbeawhitnodule_FD_89960 | JGI IMG/M metagenome (GOLD analysis project Ga0123342, IMG submission 89960) | Root nodule microbial communities of legume samples collected from Mexico - Turtle bean Mexico white nodule | ecosystem: Host-associated > Plants > Roots > Nodule | place: Mexico: Nepantla... | reverse complement strand
TGCTCTCGGTGGATGACTGTAAGGGGGGGGGGGGGGGGGGGGCTCCTAATCAGATTTCTTTTAATGAATTCCTTGATTGGATTAATACTAATAATCTTTCTTTTATGCCTTTTTCTAGATCTTCTTTTACTTGGTGTGATGGAAGGAGAGGGTTGCATAAAATTCATAGGAGACTGGATAGGGCTTTATGTAATGGAGTGTGTCTGGATGAATGAGATTCTTGAACTTATCAAGTTCTGGTTAAAAATTGTTCTGATCATTCCCCTATTCTTGCTAGTCTTGCTAGTAATTCTTTGAGGAAGGTTAACAACTTTTGTTTCTTTTCTATGTGGCTTCAGGACACTTCATGTTTGAAGCTTATTCATAATTTTTGGGCTAATAAGGTTGTTAGTTGTCCTATGTTTATTTTGCAACATAAGTTAAAAAAGTTGAAAATTGAGCTCCGACACTGGAATACAAATTCTTTTGGTAATGTTCACAATGTAGTTCTTCTTAAGCAGGGTCTCCTCCTTGATATTCAACAAAACTTAGATACTGCTAGTTTGTCTGACATTGATGAGCTTCTCTGTCAAGAAAAGCTTGCTAAGGAGGAGCTTGATCATGCTCTTCACTGTCAATATTTTTTTTGGAAAGAAAAGGATAAAATGTTATGGTTCAAAGACGGAGATCAAAATGCTGCTTTTTTCCATGATGTGGTCAAAAGGAGAAATAATTCTAGTGGAATTCATCGTTTACGAATTGATAATGAGGTTACTGAGGTTCATAAATTCATTGAGGATCATATTTTGGACTTTTATAAAAATATGTTGAGTTTATTTCTAATGTTCCGGATACAAGTAGTATGGATGATTTTATTGGTTCTTATATTCCTGAGCTAGTTTCCTCTGAGGAGAATATGATGTTGATTAAATGTCTTGACTTTTTGGAAATCAAGACTATTGTTTTTAGTCTTAATGGTAATAGTGCTCCTGGTCCTGATGGTTTTGGTGGTCTTTTCTATCATTCTTGCTGGGACATTATTGGGATAGATGTTTGCAATGCTGTTCAACAGTTTTTTAAACAAAATTGGGTTCTCCCTGGAATGAACAGTAATGTGGTATCTTTTATTCCTAAGATTCAGAGTGTTGACTCCATTAAAGATTATAGGCCAATTGTTGTTGCTAATTTCAAATTTAAGATTATTTCCAAGATACTAGCGGATAGGCTTGCACTTGTGGCTGCTAGAATAATTTCTCCTAATCAAACTGGGTTTGTGCAGGGGAGACAAATTCAGGATTGCATTGGTATTGCTTCTAAAGCTATTAACATGCTTTCTAAAAAGGTTAGAGGAGGGAATATGGCTTACAAAGTTGATATTCATAAATCCTTTGACACTCTGAGTTGGAAGTTTTTATTATTAGTTTTGACACGCTTTGGTTTTCACCCCTCGTTTGTCGGTTGGATTAGTACAATTCTCCATTCATCTATGCTTTCTATCAGAATAAATGGCAGTTTGGTGGGTTTTTCTCCTTGCAGTAGAGGTGTCAGACAAGGTGATTCTTTATCTCCTTTACTTTTCTGTCTTGTAGAGGAAGTTCTTAGTAGAGGTATCTCTAAGCTTGTGAATGATAAGAAAATTTTACATATGGCTAGTTCGAAAGGTTATCTCACTCTCTCTCGTATTTTATATGCTGATGACATATTTGTTTTTTGTAGAGGGGATATTAAGTCTTTTAGAAATCTGAGTATTTTTCTTAAAACATATGGTGATTTTTCTGGTCAATATGTTAATAACTCTAACAGTAGTTTTTTCACCATGGATAATTCAGCAAGATTTGTCACCAAAATTCAACGTATTCTTTCTTGTAGTCATGGTTGTTTGCCTTTCAATTATTTAGGCGCGTCTATCTTTGTTGGTGCTCCAAAGTGTCGATTTCTTCAACCTTTGGGTGATAAAGTCAAATTGAAGCTAGCATCTTGGAAAGGTAAATCTCTTAGCATGATGGGTCATATTCAATTGGTCAATACGATGATTACTGGATTTCTAGCCTATAGCTTTAATATGTATAAATGAATTGTTTATCTTCTTAAACAAGTTAAGCAGTGGTGTCAAAATTTTATTTGGACTGGTGATATTTTGAAAAAAAGCATAACTACCGTTAATTGGGCGACAATCTGTTCACCTCTTGACAATGGAGGTTTGAAGATTATTAACCTTCATCATGAGAATTATGCGTATCTTCTTAAGCTTGCTTGAAACTTTGCTTATAGCAATAAGCCTTGGTCTTTGCTATTGAAAACCAGGGTTCTTAAATCAAAATATGAGTTTAAAATGGTTTATAGATCCTCATCTCTTTGGCATGGAATTAAGCAGTCTTATTCTACTATACTTAATTATACTTTTTGGACTGTTGGTACAAGTACTTTTATTAATTTATGGAATGATAAATGATGTTCTACTACTTCTTTAGCAAATATTGCAGGGTTATCTAATGGAGCTAGCATTCCGGATACAATATCTCAATTTTGGATAGGTTATGATTGGAATATTCCCTTATCTTTACAACAAATGCCTCATTTTTTTAATCATATCATGGTTAGGGAGGAACATGATATTCCTATTTGGATTCTAGATGAGTTTGGTCGTTTCACTCTTAAATTGACTAGGACTTTTTTTTTGGAACTAGAAGTTCCTTGTGGTTGGGGTAAATTCATTTGGTCCTCTTCTATTCCGCCTTCCAAAACTCCAGTACTCTGGAAGGTTTTTCATGGGTGGCTTCCTACAGATCAACATATTCAACATAAAGGTTTGCATATATGTTCTATGTGTACTCTTTGTGAAAAGCATGAGGAATCTATTCAACATTTATTTTTTAAATGTTCTAATGCATTGCATATTTGGAGTTGGGTTCGGAAAAATTTTCTTACTTCTCCTTTCTCTAATAAGATTGATCTTTTTTCTTCTATTAAGAGTGATGGTAGTGGGAAATTCGTCTAAAGCTTCCATGAAGAATGATATGTTGGATTTCAATGTGATTAATTTTTTTTGTATTAATACTTGTAGTAGTAAAGTTCTTCGTCCTTTTCCTGTTAGATGGGAGTTTCCTTCGCCAGGCTAGGTTAAATTAATATTGATGGAGTTGCTAGGGGTATCCTGGTTTTGCTACTTGTGGAGGTATTTTTCGTGGGAGTATGAGAGAATTTATTGGTGTTTTCTTTGCGTTTCTTGAAGTTAAGTATGTTATTTTTGTTGAGTTTTATGGAGTTATACATGCTATGGAGGAAGCTCAAAAGATGAGGCTTACTAATGTCTGGCTTGAATGTGATTTTGACTTGGTTTGTGTTGCGTTCACTACTAAGACTAATGTTCCGTGGATGTTTCGTAATCGATGAAATACTTGTCTTAATTACTGTGGAAAAATCAGGCTTAGGATTACTCATATTTTTCGTGAAGGGAATGCGTGTGCTGATAAATTGACTAATTTAGGATTTATTCATAGAGAATAATTTCATTGGTATAGCAGGCTTCCATCTAGTCTGTTCTTAGAATTCTTTATGAATAGGTATAATGTGCTTATGTATCGTTTCTGTTAACATATGAGTCTAATCCCCCCATATTTTTGTATTTTTGTATTTATTTTAATAATATGTTTTTCATGTGATGACAAATGATTGTTTTTACTTGAGGTGTCAACATAGCTGAGATGTCAAGTTGCATAGTGATGCCTGACATAAAAATCTTTTATTAAAAAAATAAAAAATAATTATAATTTGATAAATTCATTTTTTTATTAAAAATTCCTTATTTTTATTTGAAAAAATTAACTTTTAATTTTCGTGTTTTTGTAATTTAAATTTTACTCAATATGTTATTTTAAAATAAAATAAAAGAGTAAATATTACTTTATTAAAATATAAAAGTAAATATCAGTTAATAAAAACACAAAAACAATGTCTATTTAGAAATTAGATAAAATATGATATAAGAGAAATGAATATGTATTTTAAAGTTAAAATTAAAGAATATGATTGTCATTTAACATGAGAGAAAAGTGGTATAATCTTTCCTTTATTATTTAAATTTCAAAATATAGCGTCTCTTATTGAATCTAATTAGCATGATTGTTTATGCCAATAATATTTTTTAATTAGTTTAATCAATTTAATTGATAAAAAAACTAATTAAAAACCAAATAATATTTTGACTTAAATAAAAAAAATTCTAACTATATTAACTTGTACTTTAAACAACACACTACAAAAAACAAGTAAACAGTAAATAAAGTTATAATTGACAGTAAATTAAAATACTTTAGAATACATATTTACTATATTTAGTGGAGTTTAAGTTAAATTAAGTGGCCAACATTAATGTTGATGTTAAAAGCTTATAAAACAACTTAGGTGTTAGGTTTTGTATCATGTTGTTTGAGAAAAGAAGACAAAAATATATATAATTGTTGACTTTTAGGTTTAAGCCTTGCATTCACTTTGAATGTAAATAATAAAGCATTTAGTTGATGATAACATGGACATTTAGTACAGCTACGGAAGAACTATAAAACTTGACATGACATGTATCTGATTTTATTATGAAATTGTTTGAAAACTGGTAGGAGTTTGCACAGTGAATTCCAACATTGAAACAGACCAAACACATTATTGGAGAAGGTAGGAGACAAATAATCATCTCCAACATAACACCACTTACCAACAACTCCCAATGCATATTCAAACAAACATACTTTACCCCAATCTCAAATATATAACACTTTTCTTTTTTAATATAAATATTATTCAGAATTTTTTATATAAGGAAATATATCATATACACAAATAAACAGTATATTTGAATTTTAAAGATAAAATATGTATTTGAATTAGTTTATGATACTTAGTTACCACTTTTTTAGGTTCGTATTAAAAACAAGAAAAAAATATTAAATGTATTTTAGAATAATGTAGTCCATCACTTCATATATTAAAATAAATTATTGTTGTGACATCATGTAAGGTTTGATGAAACAGATTGTTATTATTTTTTTTTAAATATAGTTATATCTGCTAGATTACATTGCTCCATCAATAATCTGTTTATTTTAGTTTTTTAAGTTTTTTTTCATTAAAAATAGGTTAACGTTGTTTAAAAAATATTATTTTTTAAAAATGGTAAATATTTCTTTAATTAAAATGTCAAAATAAATATTTATTTTATTAGTTTTAAATAATTATTTTTTAAACAAACTTTGTGTCAAATAATTCAATCTGACTAAGTTAAGAAAAATATTGTTATTACCTTTATATAGGGAATAACAAAAGGTTGATTACTACTAACATTTTAGTTCTTAAACAAATAAAATGATCAACAACAATGTTAATGTTATTATATGGGTAAATAAATTTAATGTTTGGGTGAATGGATCAGTACACAAAGTCCACCACATTAAGATAGTAAGAGAACAATACGTGGAATTGGAGTAATTTTTTTATGAAATATTTGCAACACTAATAATAGTAATAATATATTAGTTTTAAAATATTCATTGAATTCAAACAATATATGTATAATACAACACGAGGATAATAACAAGACTAAAATCTTCTAACATTTAATTTATTGGCAACCTACTTTACTTTATTGCAATTAAAATTGGGAGCAAATTTTAATTTTAGATATTTAGATAAAAGAACATCATTAACTGCAGTAATGGCGGTGGTAATGGTTGAATATATGAAATATGTTGAATATTAAAACATCCATTTTTAGTATGATCTTCCATTAAATAAATGAATATTTTATTCATAAAAATAGTAACATAGATATATGTTTGATATATTCAAAAGGAGATTGAAGGAAATAAAGTAGGAAACAGTTAGAAGAATTAGTTATTGAAAAGGGAAAATGAAATAAAGAAAAAAAATAGCATATAAGAAATGAATATTAGAAAAGGAGAGTAAAAAGAGAAAAAAGCGTGAAGATAACAGAAAAGAAGAAATAGAAGGGAAGATATAGCTATGGTTCTCCCGCCACATACACAGAAGATGCGAAGAAAGTGTATGAGAACTCAGCTTTAGCCCACACGTGTTCCCTCCCCCAGACCCTTCTCAATCTATCTCCGTATAACACTCTACATTATATTTCACCGTTACCTTCTATATATTATTATTATTATTATTATTATTATTGTTTTTTATTTTTCATCTTATTTATGCATTTATATATATATTAATACAATGTGCAGTTTTCTCTCTCTTTCTCTCTCGCTCTCGTTACCGCGAACTCGATCGGCATCGGCACCCACCCGAGGGGAAACGCGATTCCCTTTTCCCTTCGCTAAACGAACAAACTCTTTCCTTCAGGATTCCAAATCCATACCTGTAAGGTTTCTATTTTCCCCAATTTAGGGTTTCTCTCTCATTCCTCCTCTTCTATTTCTTCTTCTTCTTCTTCTTCTTCTACCTTCTGCTTTCTCCTTTCGGACGCAACTTTGCAAATTCCTTTCTTCTTATACTTCTTCTCCTCTAATATTATCACCATCTTCCTTTCCTGTCAATCCTCAGGCCTATCTGTTGACGAGACAAAAAAAAAGAAAAAAGAAAGAGAGAGTAGGGATTTCCTTTTGTATTTTTTGTTCTGTGGATAAATTCGATTCTGTTATTTGTCCTCTCATCGTATTCTAGCTGTTTTTTAAGACAAATTATTGTCAATTGGGTTATTCACAAGAAACTCTGTGAAGTTTTTGGTGCTTTGTTTTAGTTTGCCATCCAAAATCGAGGGTTTTCTTGTTAGATCTCAGCCAGGGCCACACTTTTTTTTTGTTTTAATTTTTTGTGGTTTTCATATTTTTTTTTTCTTTTTCTTCTTGTTCTGGTGTTCTTCCTTTTCTGGGAAGGAAAAGAAAAAAAAAAGGACCTCGAGAAAAAAATTAGGGTTTGTTGATTGGTTTAGGGTTGTGTACATACATAGGTAGATAGATACATGCGATGGCGTTGAATTTCTCGCATCGACCGATTTTTTCTAAGGATAAATTGGTTTCGTCGATGAGGATGGGGATTCCGGAGAAGAGCGGTGTTGAGAATTGCTTTGACTACGGAAGAGATAGGGCTGGTGGTGGTGCGAGTCATGATGACATTGTCGATCTTTTGCCTTCGGATCCCTTCGGCATGGACATCAGCACCACCTTCACGGCCATCACTGGGTGGCTTGAGGATTTGGAGGTTGATTATGGTGGGTATAGAAGGGATGAGCTTGGGGCGAGTGATGACAATTACCAGCTTTTTGCTGGGTTGAATTTCATTTGGAACAATGCTTTTAGGTTCCGTGCGTGTGTCGAGGAGAAGATAGAGGAGAATATAGGGTTTGGCGAGTGTAGTTCTCTGAGTGATGATGGAACTGCTGCTGCATCGAACAATTTTGGGGTTGGATCTGCTTCTGATGCTGATATGTCGGGTTTTCCCGCCACTAGCGGGTCGGGTGATGTTGTGAGACGAGGTGATGTTGTGAGACGGGATGATGAGCTTGGAGGAGGAGGTGGGGGTGATGAGTGTGGTCCTCACCCTGCCTTGAGTTTTTCTCTTGGTTATCTGGGGTTGTCTGATCTTCTTGTTGTGGAAAGAGTTTGTAAATCTCTGCATGCCACGGTTCATGATGATCCGCTTTTGTGGAGGAGTATCCACGTGGATCAGCCTTTGAATGAGAGGATAACTGATGATGTTCTTTTCCGATTGGCTAACAGGGCTCAAGGTAATCTTCAGTGCTTGAGCCTTGTTGAATGTACCAGGATAACTGATGATGGTTTGAGGCGAGTTCTTGAAACCAATACCAAATTAACCAAGGTGAACATCCATTAGCATACTGTGTTTGTGAATTTCATATTGAAACTTAAATTCATCTGAAGCTTTTCTATGTGGGTTTACTTGTGTAATTAATTGGGATCATGTCAGATGGTTTTGTTGTTTTATTTTAATTATTCGTTGAATGTTCCTTTTATACAGCAAGATGGTTAAAAAGTATCTTTGGGGAACTGGTGAAGTAATCATCATATAAAAGTCTTTTTTGAGTCTTATTAATGAACCTTTGCCGTGTTTGCTGTACACTTTGAATGTGGTTCTCGATAATTTTATTTATTGGATTTTTTTTACCCAAGGCACATGTTTGTTAGCATGCCTCTTTTATATTTTATTTGACTGTATATGGTGCATGAGACATTTGGCCCTTTTCACCATCATTGCTTACTATTTTTAATATCCTTTTCTGTCCTCCATTACAGAAAATCAATTTGGGGTTATTTTGGAATTAGCTGTATACTTTATCAGTTATCGGTAGAGGCATATATGGATGCATGTAGGTGTGGGAAATGCTTTATTTTTGTCCTAACCAATTAAGCAGTTTATCCTTTGACCACAAAGGTATTCGTGTTTGTAATTTGCGGGTCTGTCCTGTCATTATTTTGGTTTGCTATTTTTATCCATTAGTAGAAATGTGCTATACATGTTTGAAGGAATTAAACCCCATATTTTCAAGGGAAGACATGAAATAAAACTTAATCATATAGCTGGGGCAAATTAATTGTTTAACTGTCAATTTTGATTCATTCAAGCTTATTTTAAAGGTTAGATGCATTCAGTTTAAATAATTCTCATGAATTTAATACATATCTAGTCTTTTTTTTCATTGTTGATGTTGTCATTGTTTAATGTATCATGTGATTTATTGTTGGTCTGCTTTATAATCTCTGCTTGTCACCTGTTATGGCACTAACTACCCTAAGCGTTAAATGCCTGATTGCTTCAGCCATATTTTTTTTTGTCCATATTTTATTATAAACGAAGTAAATTTTTCCCCAAAACTATGCAGTTGAGCGTTCCTGGATGTACAAGACTCAGTATTGAGGGTATTGTGGGTATGTTAAAAGCCTACAACTCTGTCGGTGCCCAAGGGGTGAATCATTTACACATAGGTGGTCTTTATGGTGTTACACAAAAGCATTTTGAAGAGTTGAGGTTCTTGTTGGGTGCTGATAATCAGCAGCAGATGCAGCAGTCTCACAAACCGCACTTCTATCGCAGGGGAAATTTGTATCTGTCCTGTTATGATGATCGAGCTATGGATATTGAAGTTTGTCCACGATGCCAGAATTTGAGGCTTGTATATGATTGTCCGGCAGAGAGTTGTCAAGGGATGGGACACACCCCTCAGATGTGCAGGGCATGCACTCTATGCATACCCCGGTGTAGTCAGTGTGGCCACTGTATCAATGACAGTGAATACGAGGAAACATTTTGTCTGGAGTTGCTTTGTTCTTCCTGTTCTAAGCAGCTAGTCAAATGTTCAGATGGAAAGGCTGGACCAGCTAAGTCAGTTATTATTCATGAACAAAGCTAGAGTTCGTGTCAAAGTCTTTTGAGAAAAAGTTTTCTGTGGAAGTCATATGAAGCGTTCGTTGAATGCTGTAGAGTTCTTTGGCGTTCTTTGTAATTGGTCTCGGAGGTGGGATTTATTTGATGGGGGTTTTCCGTTCGTAGAGAAAGTGGAAAATGACTTCATTGTTGTGTTTCCGCAGCTACCGGAGTGTAACCTGCAGGAACGAAATTGATTACCATGATTATTGATCACGTATTGCACACTATGCATTTTCAATTATATTGTGATTATGAGGTTATGACGAGGGCTGCAATTGGGTGTTGTGCTTTGCGACGTTGCATTCGGATAACATTTGTGATTGGCTCTAATGCATAACCGGTTTGAATACTCTGATCTTTAGACTTCTGGTTATTTTTTCATTAGCTGTATTGATAAATTGACTCTTGCCAGGTCGTGGTGTACGTACAGTGTTTATTTTCTTTTTTGCCATCCTTGGAGGAGAAAAATAAGGAAAGTGGTATTATGATGTCATTAAATCCACGCTTATGTCACTTTTAGCATTAGCTTGTACCAAATGAAATGCATTTACGGTGGACTTGAACTTGAAAATGAATGCTATTTATTATCTACTTGTATTTTCTGGGACAAATCTGTTTCTGTTCACTTATTTTTTCCGCCCAATATCGAAAGAAGTGTTTGTGGACATCTATTGACTCAGACACGTCGTTGAATGATTTGGTATTTTGATTTTAGGAAGTCTATCCTGTTGTGTAATAATAGTTTTAACATATTCCCTGTGATTAACTATTTTGCATAGTGTAGAATTTCTCCTAATATTACAGCTGCACATTCTGATTTATTCTTGGCTATGGAGGGATCCAAAAGTATAGGGATATTTTAACGGAGTAGTAAATATGCACCATCTGGTTATAGAAGAGTACGTTTGTCCTCCTAGAAGAGAAACACAAAAAACCCTCCCTAGTCTCCCATTTTGTTTTTTAGCTTTAGGTACACTTTGTTAACATTGTTTGAACAGATAAAAGACTGCTCTGGCCCTGTCTTTCTTGATACCTGTGAAAGATGTTTGAGAGCGCTCATACTTTTTGCCTAAAATGATTGCATTAAACAAATGTGAAGAAACAGAAATGTTGTTGCTTACACATTTCTGCTACGGCAGTCTACGTTACACCAAGAACATGGATGTCTTGGTAGCCAGCAATGTTGGCCATTTAGCGTAGACTGGCTTCCTAAGAAAGTAAATCTTTGCTGCTTGGTCAAAATTAGGAAGATGCTACTTTTCAAGCATAAGAAAACTTGGACAGCAAGGTATTACATTTTTAAAAGGCTGCTTGCTTTCTGTTGCTCTGTGTATTGGACAAACCAAGGCATGGCATAGATGAAAAGGTGTGGTAAAAGTCATTCAAAACCCATAAGTTACGTTTTTGTTGCCTTGTCTTGGTTTTAAGCTTTTGGGAGGATTACCACGAGTGTGCTTGCTTTCTCGTTCAAACCACCTAAAACCCCATCGGCATTCAGAAGTTAACTCGAATTTTGGTCAGAAACTTTCTTACACGTAGAAGCAACATTTTGTTATTTATGCATTGAAATATAGGCATATAAAACAAACAAACATCAAGAGTTAATTTTCATCAGACTTGAATTGAGGATTCCAATCATAAGAATTTGATTTGAGATATAATGTATGAATCGAGAAGGAAACCAAATATTCAAGAAAACTAAACACAATTGGATGGAAGCAAGGAGCACCACTTGAACTTGGAAGCTTCATGTTCTTTCTCCAAGATAAACACTAATGTTGTATTGTCACTTTATCTCCAAGAATTAAGATAAAACTCTTAAGATAAAACTCTTAGAAATGAACTCACTTAGATTGTCGCATTCTCAAACTAATTTTTATATATATTTTTTTATAAAAAAATTTCATGTTAGACATCACATTCTAGTTATTCTAGCTAGACATCACATTCTACTTTGACATCTCAGCTAGGCTGACATCTCAAGTAACAACAATCATTTGCTATCACATGAAAAAAATATTATTAAAAAAATAAAATAAAATAAAAATATATATTTTATGGGGGACTAGATCAAAATCTATATGTTAACAAAAATGATACATAAGTATACTATACATATTAATAAAGAATTCTAATAACAAACTAGATGGAAGGCAATTATAACAATGAAAGGATTCTCTATGAATAAATCCTAAATTAGTCAACTTATGAGCACACATTCTCTTTACGAAAAATATGAGTAATTCTAAGCCTGATTTTTTCACAGTAATTAAGACAATTATTTCATCGATTACGAAGCATCCAATGAACATTTGTCCTAGCAGTAAATGCAACACAAACCAAGGTAAAGTCACATTCGAACTTTTGAGCTTCCTCCAAAGTATATATAACTTCATAAAATTCAGCAACCAAAGCATTTTGAATGTTAATAAACGTAGAGAAAGCTCCAATAAACTCCCTCATACTCCCACGGAAAATACCTCCACAAGTGGCAAGACCTGGATAACCCCTACGAATATTAACATGAAGAGGACAGAGAACTTTACAGTATTAATACCAAAAAACTTCCTCATACGCAATAGCATCTAAATAGAAAAAATTATCACACCAAGCATAATTAGTTTAACCAAAGGACTACCATCACTCTTAATAAAATAAAGAAGATCATCCTTATTAGAAGCAGGAACAATCTGCTCCAAACAAACAAAGCATTAGGGCATTTAAAAAATAAATGATAAATAGATTCCTCATGCTTTTCACAAAGCGTACACATTGAACAAATATGAAGACCTTTATTTTGAATATGTTGATCTGTAGGAAGTCGCTCATGAAAAACTTTTCAAAGGACAAGAGTTTTTTAGGGTGGGATATCTGATGACCAAATAAATTTACCCCAACCATAGAGAACTCCTGGTTCCAAGAAAAAAGTCCTAGTCGATTTAAGAGTGAGCTGACCAGACTCATCTAGAATCCAATTAGGAACATCCTAATCCACCCTAACCATTATATGACTAAAAAGATGAGGCACATGTTGTAAAGACAACGAAATATTCCAATTATGACCTATCCAAAACTGAGAAACTGTATCTAGAATGCTAATATCATCAGATAACCCTGCAATATGTGCTAAAGGAGTAGTAGAACACCATTTATCATTCCAAAAATTAATAAAAGAACCTGTACCAACGGTCCAAGAAGTATAATCAAGTAAAGTAGAATAAAACTGTTTAATTTCAGGCCAAAAAGAAGAGGATCTATAAACCATTTTAAACACGTATTTTGATTTAAGAACATTGGCTTTCAAGAGCAAAGACCAAGATTTGTTGCTATAAGCAAAGTTCCAAAAAAGCTTAAGAAGATATGCATTATTTTCATGGTGCAGGTTAATAATCTTCAAACCTCCATTCTCAAGGGGAGAACAAATCGTAGTCCAATTAATAGTAGATATGCCTTTCTTCATAATATCCCAGTCCATATAAAATTTTGACACCACTGCTCAACTTGCTTAAGAAGAGAAACAGACCATTTATACAAATTAAAGCTATATGCTAGAATTTCCGTAATCACTGTATTGACCAATTGAATCTGACCCATCATGTTAAGAGATTCACCTTTCCAAGATGCTAGCTTTAATTTGACTTTATCCGCCAAAGGTTGCAGAAAACGACTCTTTGGAGCACCAACAAAGATAGACACTTCTAAATAATTGAAAGGCAAACAACCATGACTACAAGAAAGAATACGTTGAATTTTGGTGACAAATTTGGTAGAATTATCCATGGTGAAAAAACTACTCTTAGAATTGTTAACATATTGATCCGAGAAATCACCATATGTTTTAAGAAAAGTACTTAAATTTCTAAGAGACTTATTATCCACCCTACAGAAAACAAAAATTTCATCAGCATACAAAACATGGGAGGGAGTGAGAAAACCTTGCGGACCAATCATATGTAGAATCTTTTTATCATTCACAAGCTTAGAAAGACCTCTACTGAGAACTTTCTCCTCAAGACAAAAAATTATTGTCTAACCCCTCTACTACAAGGAAAAAAACCCACTAGACTGCCATTTATTCTGATAGAAAACATAGCAGACCGAAGAATAATACTAATTCAATCGACAAACGAGGGGTAAAAACCAAAGCGTGTCAAAACTAATAATAAAAACTTCCAACTCAGAGTATCAAAGGCTTTATGAATATCAACTTTGTATGCCACATTACCTCCCCAAACCTTTTTAGAGAGCATGTTAATAGCCTCTAAAGCAATACTAATACAATCCTGAATCTATCTCCCCTGCACAAACCCATACTGATTAGAAAAAATTATTCTGGTAGCCACAAGAGCAAGTCGATCTGCCAAAATCTTGGAAATAATCTTAAACTTAAAATTAGTAACGACTATTGGCTTGTAATCTTTAATGGATTCAACACCCTGAAACTTAGGAATAAGAGATACCACATTGCTATTCATTCCAGAGAGAACCCAGTTTTGCTTAAAAAACTGTTGGACAACATTGCAAACATTTGTCCTAATATCCCAACAAGAATGATAGAAAACACCACCAAAACCATCAGACATTCTTGATTTCCAAAAAATCAGGAAATTTCATCAACATCATATTCTCCTAAGAGGAAACCAGATTAGGAACATAAGTACCAATAAAATCTTCCATATTATATATATATATATATATCCTGATCATGAGAAATAGACTCAGCATAAAGAGTTTTATAAAAGTCCAAAATATATTTCTCAATGATTTTAGGATCCTCAACAACCACATTATCAATCTGTAAAAGAAGAATTTCACCAGAATTATTTCACCTTTTAACCACAGCATGGAAAAAAAGTAATATTTTTATCCCCATCTTTAAACCAAAGCATCTTAGCTCTTTCTTTCCAAAACAACTATTGAAGTAAAGAGCATGATCAAGCTCCTCCTTAGCTATCTTTTCTTCACAGAGAAGCCCATCAATATCAGACATACTAGAATTCTCTAAATTTTGTTGAATACCAAGGAGGAGACCTTGCTTAAGAATAACTGCATTGTGAACATTAGAAAAAGAGTTTTTATTCCAATTACGAAGCTCGGTTTTCAACCTTTTTAACTTATGTTGCAAAAAAAAACATAGGACACCCAACAACCTTATTATTCCAAGAGTCATGAATAAGCTTCAGACATGAACTGTCCTGAACCCATATAAAAAAGAAACAAAAATTGCTAACCTTCTTCAAAGAATTATTGGCAAGGCTAGCAAGAATAGGGAAATGGTCAGAACAATTTTTAACAAGAACCTGATAAGAACATGAATCTCATTCATCCAGACATACTCCGTTACATAAAGTCCTATCCAGTCTTCTATGAATTCTATGCAACCCTCTTCTTCCATTGCACCAAGTATAACCAGATCCAGTAAAAGGCATATAAGTAAGATTATTAGTATTAATCCAATCAAGGAAATCATTACAAGAAACCTGATTAGGAGCCACCCCCCCCCTCCCCCCCCTTTACATTCACCCGTCGATAGCACAACATTAAAATCTCCCAAAATACACCAAGTCCCTATGAAGGAACCAAGATCCCTCCTCAAAAACCGTTTAGCCAAGTATGTGTTAGCACTATAAACACTTGCAAAGCTAAAACATTTATCGTGCAGATGGCAAGATACAAAAATAAACTGATCATTTACCGAGAAATTTTGGACTAGATTAGGGACCGACAAACACCAAAGCTTTGCAGACTTATTAACAATAGGACACGCAGCCACCAAATGCATATTAACATATTTGAAAAGGACTTCAAAAGCATCAGTGTACGATACCATTGGTTCAACAAGAAAAACTAGAAGGGGTTTATGTAGTTTAAGTAAACTAAGCAACATCTCCACAGTTTTGTGGTTTCCCAGTTTTCTAACGTTCCAGAAAAAAGAAGAGACTTTCATTTCGACGTTATGATGAGAATTGTCTTAGTAGTTTTTTCAGCTTTACCATTCCCCTTAGGTGGTCTCCCGGGTTTTCTTTTAGTATGAACTATCTCCTCCCCGATATCATTGGCATCCTCCTCCATTTCATTAAGATTAGTCCAAAATTTTGACCCAATATCATTTTCAACAGTGATATGGTCAGAATTAAATTCAACAATGGTTGTAGACGTACCAATATAAGGATCACCTCCCACATCTGTAGTTTCCAAACCCTCAAGAGAGGAAAAGTGATTTTGTAGGACCAACGACGGGGATGGTACAGTCACAATTGCTGACATGTGATGACCATCCATAGGAATAGTGAATGGTGTTGTAAAAACTACAAGTGAAGTAGTCTTATAAAGAGATGGATCTCCCACAGGAGGTGATACCTCCACATGAAGATCCTGAATAGGAGCTTGAGACTTTGAGCCCTTGCCTTTGCATAACAATAGGTAACATTCCTTGTTCTGGAAAATTCGAAGTATGGGTGGATAACCCTTTGTTGGATTCGTGATCTGAGGCACCCTCAAAAGGAGGCATATCAGAAAAATCCTTGATCCGATCGGTCATCGGTCGTAGATGACGTCAGCAGTAGAGGACCACGTGGACCGCTCGCAGAGTGACATGTGGACCAGGTGGCAGAGAGGTCAGGGAGACGATCGCCAAGAGCGGTGATCGGGGGTCAGTAACCAAGTGACCACCGACAGATCAGGCGGCAGAGAGGTTAGGGGACAGATCATCCAGAACGGTGATCGGTGGTCAGTAGCCAAGTGGCCACCAACAGACCAGTTCTCAGACTAACGCCTGGGGGCAGAATGCGAGAAGCAAATAAATACTGATCAGTCATCGGGTGCATTGTCATCGGGGTCTCGTGTTACACGCAGTTAAACTGGGACTGAGGTTCCCAGCGAGAGCGTTACGCATGGATCTCGCATGAGCACATCTCAGGGAATCATG
>Ga0123342_1006416_pt1 | contig 16310 bp, 11 predicted proteins | sample Turbeawhitnodule_FD_89960 | JGI IMG/M metagenome (GOLD analysis project Ga0123342, IMG submission 89960) | Root nodule microbial communities of legume samples collected from Mexico - Turtle bean Mexico white nodule | ecosystem: Host-associated > Plants > Roots > Nodule | place: Mexico: Nepantla... | reverse complement strand
TGGATTCGTTGGGAGACGACTTGGGGACATTTGTCCACAATTATACTATCATCTCTCTAGTGTTAGACAAGTCTACGCTAGAATCATATTAATTTGACAGCAAAACGACAACTATCACTATGCTACTTTTAACAAGAAATTAAAAGCTATTCTACATTAGAGTGTATGGTATAAAATGCGTCCTCTTGAACCCTTTGGACCATAACTCTAGTGGTTGCCTCAATTTGACATGTTGGTGGCCTTTCAATGGAGTTGGTGCTGGAGCCTCTTCCATCATTTACGAAGTACTTGGAGCTAGGAAAAGCCAAGGAGCACTTGTGGCGAGCATTTGGTGAGCACGTGGACCAAGCAAGATTAATTGGTCTCCAATTGGGATATGCATGAAGAAGGGGTCTTGAAATAATTATTGGCAATAGGATAAGGAAAGCATAATGGAATGGAAGGAATGCTAGTAAGGGTGCAGGGAGTTTAATTCTAGGTATGTAGATGAAGTAGGGACTGGGAATGCTGTCAAATGGTATATTGGATGCCTAAGACCATTTCTGGTTCATGGAAGAAGAAGAATGCCAAGGCATTGTATATCATTTAGCTAGCATGTGGAATGGAGGTTCTAAGTCAGTCTTGAGATAGAAGCTTGGAAAAATTGGGAGCCTTATGGTGGAGAAGAAGGAAGGGTAGAATCTTTTAAATATGCATCAAAGCTGTTGAAATTCCTGCTATCTTTTCAGCTGCTAAGGGCTACATAGTAAAAGTTTGTGGACAAATTTCCCCACACTAGAGTATTGCTTTTTGCACAATGCATCTTTGCTGAAATTTCTAATGTGGAGTCCAGTTTCAATGCATCTCAAGCCTATCTCTAATTTTTTAAGAATTTAAAGTTTAGAGGTGCAAAAGGTATCAATACAATACACTTTGTTCTGTTTTTTGGATGGGTCTGCTTAGGCAGTAGATGCTCTCTATTTTTAAGTTTTTGCTGCAGCCATAATCATTATTATTCCACATGGTTCTGCTGCATAATGTGGTATAATGGGTGTTGAATAGTGGTCTTTGGGGGATCTTAGACAATGGTCTCTTTAAATCATTTGTGTAGGCTTTTATGGGTTGGTGGAAGGGATATTCATTGTATGAATGAGTTTTGTTTTATTATCAAGAAACCAATACCTTTTGGTTTGGGTTTCTTGGATTCTGTATACGGATTGAGATACTCATAAAGTATCTTTTTTATTATATTTTATTTTTTGTTGATAAAAAAAAAACAAAATCTTTAAATTGTTTGTTGTTAACAGCAAAACATGAACGAAATATTAACATAAGAAGAGGAAAATTAAACAAAACATTTTACTTTAAACATCAAATAACCCAAAAAAAAAACCTAAACGCAACAACCAAAGTAAAATCAACCAACAAAACTTAGTATGTGGAAAATTCAAATCGTTGGAGAAAACTTACATGTAGAAGGAGTGCCACGAAAGATTGAAAGCAAGAGCACCACGAAAGATTGAAAGCAAGAGCACCATGGAAGATTGAAAGATGGAGGAGTACCATGAAAGATTGAAAGACGGAGGAGCACAACAGAAGAAGAAGAAGAATGCTAGAGCACCACGGTAGAAGAACACTATTGGAGCACCACGAAAGAAAAAAAAATGCTAAAGCATCATGGAAGAAGAACAATGTTGGAGCACACGGAAGAGGAAGAATGTTATAGCATCATGGAGAAGAAAAGGGAACGTCAGAGATTTAGAGTTTATTTTAATCTATCACAAATTTTACTATGTCGATTTTAAATTTAACACAAATATTAAGTAACCTATATGAGAGTTAAAATATGACCTATCATAATAACTAGTTATTAGGTAGCTCAACTCACATAATAAGTCTTTCCAAAATTACAAATATGCCACCATAATATTTATTGTGATGAGTGATTAACAACCATCATAAAAAATTGTCATAGATTTCTCATTTTGCATTAGTAATGATATATATGTAGATGCAAACTTTATCTTATAATTAAATTTTATATGACGAAGTTAAACTTATATTTTATTTTCTTAATATATATATATATATATATATATATATATATATATATCCAAGAACTAATATTTATATATTACAAACATTCAGTGAAACACCATGTTGTAAAAACATATTTTATCATATATAATAAATAAATATTTGCTTCAGCGAAATAATCAATGGAGTAAAATGTTTGTCATAAATTTTTGCTTTCTTAAAAAAAATCACATTCAGTATTTGTTGAGAACCCTAATAATATAGAAACATGCAAACAAGAATTTTGATATTGATAGCTATAATTTACGATTTGATGGGTGGATTTTAGGATATCAGCTAATTGAGATGTAAAAATGTATAGTAACACATAATCTGAGTTTTATAAAATAAACAAGAATTTTGATAGCCTAAAAATGAAAATTTATAGTTACGTGAAATAATCATTTTTATTAATGACGAGATTTTGGAGAAAAGGGTGAGTTGGTGATTTTCATGTACCATAATCTTTTTATCTTGTATTTAAATAATCCAAAGGTCGGTGATGAGTAAATGACTTTTATTGAATATGGATGAGGATGAGGATGACTCAAGAACAAAGACTAGATGAAGTAAAGGCAGAATGTAAATTTTCTTTCCAATTGTTAAAAATAATATTTTCTTAAGAGCATTTATTATTGATTTATTGATGAAGAATCTTCAATCAGAAGGAATGTAAACTAGTTCACTCAATTTATTGATGATGTATGAGTTGTGTTAAAATAGAAAAGCAAGGGATAATATTTTTATGAATGAGATTACAGCTGAAAATGTGTTTCTTTTTTATATTTTAATTGAAAATCATAACCTATATAAAAGAAACTTTTAAAAATAATTTTATTTAAGATTATAGTTTTTCATGAAAAACCCTAGTAAATCAATTTCAGCAACAGTGTGTTTGTCCTTTAACGGAGAAATATGGAGTTCATCTTCCTACACATTCTTTTGACGAGGAATAAAGATTTCAAGAGAAATTCAATAACTCTAGAAAAATATTATTAAAACGTTTAAAAAATTTAAATTTTATTTTTCCAAAATAAACATTTTTTAATATTTTTTAAATTATTTTAAAAAGTTGTTATATAATTATAAATTTAATCATAGAATATTTTGAATGAGTTTAAGCCCGTATTATGAGTCCATTGTGAGGGTCATGAGCTTAAGTCGCTCTAAAAGTTGAAAATATTGCCAAAACGAATAACACTCCTCCCAAATATGCTTAATTTATCTTGTTTTTTTTTCTTTTTTTATTTAAAAAAATTACACTGTCTTCATAATTATTTTTTTACTAGACTCAAATATAAAAAAAGATTAATTTCACACTAACTATACTTAATATATTCTTATTTTTTTAAATTTTTTTTGGGGTAGGAATAATAATACCCTTCAAGTTTACGAGGATTTCAATTTTTAATTAATTATAAAATTATTGTTTTGGGACATAAAGAACGAGAGAATGAGAAAAGGGGAAAATAGGTGATAAACATGATAATAAATAATAAATGAGAAAAGGTAATATATATTTTTTAAAATATTGTCATATTTAAGTGCTTATAAGTCGTATATATCTCTCCTTTATGATAAAGCATATTATACCTTGGAATAAAAAAAGAAGAAGCAATAACAACGGTTGAGAGATAACATAGAATCAGTTCTAAACGTAAATGTTATATTATTTAGAAGATGAGGAAGGAAGGTAGAGGAACAAAAAATGGGGGCTACTCAATCTCAGGAAGAGCCACAATCACAAACACAGTTTCAGCAACAGTCACACCACCACCAACAGCCACAGCCACAGCCACAGCCACAGCCACAGCCACATGAACCTGCCAGAAGGGAATCATGGTCGTTCTCTCCTGAAGGCAACACAAAGATGCCACTGAAACCATGGAACTTTCAAGGACGGATCCCACACAACTATGAACATATACTGAAGGATGCAGACTCTTCAGTTGGTAATTCTTCCAGCTGGGGAAAGCTGTTGGATCAGCTATATGCTGCGGTGTTCTTAGCTCACAAAACAAAGGCAAGTTCAATGTCATTCAAAGTTTTTAAGTCCTCATGTTACCTCTTTATAGAAATGGACATGTTTTTAAGAGAAGTTTAACTTAAATGTGTTTTTAGTTCTTACACTTTTAACCAAAATTAAAAAAGGATGTATTTTCATATTGGTCATATAATTGTTATAATATAATTATGAAAACATATTTAATCTTATATCTTATAGTAACTCGATTTAAGATTTCATATACTGACTGAAGAATCTTTGGTGATTATCATTATTTGTGCACAGAAATATTGGGTAGAGAAGAAGTCCAACAGCAACTGTTTCGTGCTGTACGCGAGAGCACTCTCAATCACCTGGGCAGAAAATCAGAACTATTGGAGATGGGAACAGCAGAAAGAAGAAAGGTAAACATGTATCACCAATATTATATTTAGAGTTTCCCAGCCGAAAAAGTAATGACAATACTATTTCAAATTAAACCATAGAAAAAAAGTGTTCTCCATAGTAGATCTATAAAACTAATTTTTGTCCTTCATACCAACTTGCTATAAACTAGCTCCAAATAAAGTTGTTATGTGTGTGTGTGGCAGCGGCACGATGATAGAGTTGGCTAGGCTGAAAATGGTATGCTGGTTAGAAGTGCATGGGAAATTTGACATTGGAATGGTTTCACCAGGAATTTTGTATCAAGTGTCATTTATTGTGATGTTGAAAGATTCAGCTGAAGGGTGGGAACTTCCGATAAATGTTAGACTTGTTCTTCCTGGAGGGAGGAAACAACAGCACAAGGAAAATTTAATGGAGAAGTCAAGGGAGAGGTGGATAGAGGTTCCAGTAGGTGAGTTTGTGGCCTCTGAAAAAGATGTTGGGGAGATGGAGATCTCTTTGTATGAATATGAAGGTGGCATGTGGAAAACTGGCCTTCTCATCCAAGGTGTTGCCATCAAGCCAAAGAATTAGCAAACACTTTCAACTTAACTTATTTCTGAAATCTATGCTTGTATCCAACAAATATTAGTTTTAGTTCATGTAAAATAAAAATTCAGTTTGGATTCCCTTTTATATCTTGTTTTTCAATAACCTCTTTTATCAGTAGTTTCTTGCCTCTAGTTCTCACTGTTGTGTCATTTTTCTACATTTTCATTTGTAGTCTGATTTTCTTTTTCTCCTGTTCACAACTGTCTGATAAATTTTAAGTTACTGTTAAATTTTGCGGGGTTGACGAATTCATAAAAGTTATCAGAGTTATAAATTAACTTATTATTTTTTTTTATCACATTGAGGTGAACATATGATATGGGAATAACCCATTCATGTTTATTTGGTAAAATATTATTCTCTATCAACATAACGTGTTTATATAGATGATTTTATTTTTTTTGTTTTAACAAGAGTGGTAGAAACAACTCAATCATAGTTAAAAATAGCATAAAACCTCACAATATATATATATATATATATATAAATATTAAATATAATATGTTCGTCTGCCAACGGCATAGGCGACCATTCGACTTCTGAACCAGACCGTTACTATCCATTTAATGAACAAAACGACCTAATCAATGGATTTTAAATGAAGAGCGCTTGTGAAACAATGAATATACATGGCTAATCCAAAAGATTGGTAAGAGTCCATTCAAAGAATACCACCTTATGAGCCTACAAATATTCACTCTCCAGGAAGTACAATTTATCTAATGTCATAATCTTAACTCTCACACTACTAAGAACCTGTTATTCTTGTGTTCTTATTGACTTAAACATTGAAAAGTCGTCTTTTTCAAATGGACCTCCCCTTTCGTATTGGAGACCAACTAAGATCTCAATCTCGATGACGTCCAATTCTCACCGAGTTGCACTCCCAAACTCATTTCCGGTAGAAGCAATAATAATTTAAGATATATGATCATGAGTTTGATTTTTTTTAAGAAAAAAAGGACAATTTAACTAAAACATTAATGTTAATTAAATCAATTTTTTCATATGATGACAATAGGAGAGTCAAGTCAATTTTGAATGTACACAAAGTTATAAGGCGAGAAAAATATATTTATGTCCATAAGTATGTAAAAACTCACCAAACATAGGCAAAGCATCAACTAAAATGCAGGCTAGCTTGTCTCTAACTAACATAATTATTTTTTCTTTTTAATTTATTATTATTATTATAATGTATCGACTAGACGATCTAGGATTGACTGACCAAGGTAAAATTACAACATAAAGAACACAATAAATAACTATTATTACTAGCACTTAGTACTAACATTGAATAGGTTGTCATTAATAGTTATGAAGTGTCATTAGTAAGAATCATTAACATTAAATGAGTCAAGGAGAATATCCCCAACAATAACGAAGAGAGAGGAAGGACACTCGTATAAAGGAGGACAAGACAAATGAGGAATGTACGTTTTTTATATCCCAAAATATAACACTTAAAACATTAAAACAGAGCACTGACTTGAGCATCGGAGTGCAATCATAAGTACTCCAACTGACCGAGCATCAACAATAAAGGAAAGAGATTGAAGAAATGATACAAACACATCAGTCACTCACCGACAAACATAAGTACGGTCTAAACTCCTCACAGTCCTCACAGGTGCATATAATAAATATAACTAAATATATTTATTCATTATTTCAATGTATAAATATAAATTTTATTTCATATTCTATTTTTATATAGTAAATATTAAAAATTTATCAATAACCTTATTAATTTTTCTTTTTAATTTTTTTAAAAACTTGTGCGGCGTGACTCGCCAGCCCGGAGCTACGTGGGACAAGCCAAATACATCTCACATGTGGGACTCTCAAAGTAAGGTGGGATAGTATGCATTGTCTTATCACTACTATAATCTGTATTTGATTTTTTAAAGAAAAAAAAATAAGGACATCAATGTTAATAAATAAAATTTTTCATATTTATTAATATTTGTGGACTATTTGTATTTAAATTTTTTAAAGAATTTTTTTTTAATTAAAGACTTCAATCTTAAATAAATCAGTTTTTTCATATTTGTTATTAATACTTATGCGACCAACTCTTATATATTTGTTTAAGTTTTTAGTATTTTAATTGTGTTGACTATATTTTATCTTATCATGATTTATGACTACAAATAAATTTTTTATTTTTATCTGTATATATTTACATGGAAATACATACATATATATGTGTGATAGTTTTACTTTTTTGTAAGACCAGTTTTTAAGAAAATTATTTGCATTAATGTTCATAAACTTTCCGTAATGTATATTTTACATTCCTAAATAAATGAAAGATAGCCCCAAGAAATAACACGGTTGCAGGAAATGGGGCTCAGAAAGTTCCTTGCCTTTGCTGGTCCACATTCTCGCTTTCCTCTTCGATGAAATAGTACTTTCCTTGAACAAAATGAAAATACAAACAAACTAGAGAAAAATTATACTAAAAGATAGCAACTTTGTACATAGCATAAATATGGCTTTCATTTCACAACTGATTCATGATATTCACATAGTGTATACAAGAATGTCAGGAAGATGGTATTCATTTTCATACATGAAACGGGGAGGAATATGGCACCGAAATCAAACGAATATATATACAAGAGATGTCAACCATTATGAATTATATATAAGCCCCCGATGTTACACGTACTTCAACAGAATGTGATTCACGAGGCATCAACTGAAACAGCCAAAGCATTCAGTTGAACATGTTTACCCTCACTGCCTGGGTGAATAACGACGGTAGCATGAGCTTCGGAATAAGATTGATTGGGTCCTTCATGTGAAACTGATATGGAGCACATTTTATCGGTTGTATTACTACTTAGGTCATCTTGGTCCTTGGAAATAATTTCCCATTCCTCTTTTAGGCATGCTACATCTACACCATTCTCTTTATACCTCTCAATTTCAAAAGCAGTAGGTAGAATCACAAAATCATTGAGGGGATTGTAAAAGGGGTCAGGAACTCCAGCCTTCAGCCAGTGCTTGATAAGACGGAATACATGTGGCTCACGAAGGATGCCCCGATGTTCGCCTGGCACTCCAACCCTTGCCTCAGCATTAAGACCATCGGCCTGCATTTAGGTTTAATCAAAATATATTTTGGGCTTTAGCTCAAATAATACTAACACTACTGATACATAATTGACACAATGTCAAGAAAACTAAATATAATTAGATTCGACATATCAATTGCACAAGGATTATTTATGTATAGGAAAATAAGCAAACCTTAGCCGACTCTATAGGAACTGTTCCATCACCATCAACACATACACATTTGGCCTGAATTTTAAGAAAGAAGCAAGCATTAACAACCAAAGAAAAGAAAAGTAACCACATGATGAGGAGAAATAATTTACAAAGATTTAGCATAAAGAATGCTCAATTAGAAAATACTTGAACTACATCACACTGGAGAGAAAAGTGAGATAACGTTATGAAGAGAAGAGGTTGTCACATTCCAAGGTCAGACATACCACAACGGCTTCAAAAATAAATTTATTTAAATTTACCAATTCTATTAGCCAATACAGTTTATTGAACTAATCAAATGAATACAGACAGCCAAAATGCAGATGGACCCACACTTTTCTTCAGAGTAATAAAAATAATACTGTATTTTAAACCCGGGGAATGGATATTGTGTGCACCATACCATACAACTCGTATTATTCAAGACATAACATGATTCACGAAACACATATTTAACACAATCACAAATGTATTGACCTGGAAATAACGTAGCTGTTGCAGATCTGTAACAGGCCTGTCCCCACTCCCAAAGCTGTAGAATAATAGTTGTGTCAAGTGACGGTTACATGTTTCCAAAAGAATTATAAATATTTACATGCATCCATTTCTAGGGTAGCCAATGGTAACATCCAAAGAATTGATAGAGGCATTACCAAACACTATGAGGTGTCTCAAGACTGGTCCCATAAATATTGTAAAATTTAACTTGTGAGGGAAGTTTGGCAGAAGATAGAATCTCCCATGTTTTGTTTGCCCAATTAAGGATATCCAAGTTGAAGGGCAGGGGGATATCCTTGCCATCATAATTAACCTGGATCACAGTTAGAGCTACATATCAATAAACATCCTAGATGACTAGATCGTTAATAGCAACACTGGTACTCCTTAAATGCATTACTGTATTCTAAAGAAATACATTATTACACTGACATCCTTTATGCATTACACGAACACCCTTTATACATTAACCTAACCCTTTTATTGCTAGAAAAAAATTCAGTAAAGTTGTTGTAAACACTAAAAATGTACAAGGGGTGTTAGTGTAATTTACTCAAAAGATTTCCTTAAACTAGGAGAGAATAGAGACCAAGTTAAAGTTCTAATCCAAGTTCATCTCTAGATATGAAAAAGGCAAAGCATCTTTACATCATGATTTCTTCCATTCAAATATTCATTAATCATTATTTGTAAATTTTAATAGTCAAAGGCAAAAAGTGTCTAATGCTCCAAAAATAAATTTTAAACTATAATGTATTCCATTTCATGGAAATTTCATACTCAATTTAACGAAGTTCCATTAATATCCATGCTGTGCAAGTGGTAACTCACAGTGTTATTTACAAGAGCTTGCTTCAAAATCTCAATGCTATCAAACGGTGGATATGACTCCAGAACAACATGTGATTTCCCTTCAGAATCATGTCTCTCACGCCACAGTTCCAGAACAGGAACATGTTGCCAATGAAAATTAGGACAACCTCTCAGTTCATATACGGATGGACATTCAATAAGCTGTGATTGGAACAAACTTCAATAAATAATTTACAATATTGAAGTATCTAAATACCAAAATCAGAAGAGAGAACGAAATTAATCAAAACAAGAAATGCATACAAAAACAACGCAAGATTGCGCTTTTAATAATCTTTTTTCAATAGGGAGCAGCATAAACAACAGAAAGAGAGAACACCATCCAACAACACATACACTTGAAAATCAAAACATCCAGACTATATCAGAAGATCATACAAAAGATGAAAGGCAATCCAGTAATAAAATAACTTCTACAAAACTATGAATAATAACAGAGAAAACTATCATTATATTTTTTCATACCATATTATGTCACATAATTCTTTTTTCTTCTAGTGTAATCATAGTTTTGAAAAGTACAATTGTGAAGTGTGACAAGTAATTAAGCAATTCGGTTATTTGACTTTGATTTCAGGAAGATGTACTCATCACTGCTTTCCAATATCCTCAGAATGGTTAATAAACACTTAATCTATCCACACTTTGGCCAGTGGCCATGGCTGAATGGTAAGGATAAATTGCTGAGACAGTTGATAAACAAATTCAAGGCACAAATCCAGAAGACAAATAACTGATATGTACCAACTGGTGCATGCTCCATTTGGAAATATAAATGTTTTGTTCCCATCCTTCCACAAATGACATTCCATTTAAAAAGGTAGAATTAGTGCTTCCAGGTGCACCTGCAGAACAATGTACCCGTACAACTACACCATTATGCACTTTCCATGGAAAAAACAAAAAAATAAAAACCTCTAACCAGCTAAAACAATACATATGATATGATACATTGAGGCAATAAAAGAAAATTATTAAATTATACAGAGTCATAAGTTCAAATCATATTTATTTTGGTCACCATCAAGTGAAATGATAATGTGTGATCTATTATGCACTAGTTTTTTCCATTAACTATTTTAGCCCATGAAGAAAATATGGCACTGCCTTATATATTAAACAAGGGAAAACAAATTTCTAATAGACCTGTCATTATAAATTGCATTGAAATGCTAAAAGAATCATTCATCAAATATCCTTAATTATAATTCCATACTTTTGATAAATACAAAATAGAATTACTTACCCTGGAACGGTGCAGCAATTGCAACCCAGTTCTTAACATATTTCTCAAAAATCTGAAGGCAACATAAAAATGTAGTCATGTTTCAGCAGTAGATAAATTCCAAGATTGAAGTGTATAAACCAAATATTGACAAATATAAATGATAAGATTAAACAGAAACAACAAAATAAAATAAAACCGAAATAAGCAGTTTAACAGATGTGTTACATCACTTTGCAGGCACATGAAACATTTCACTAAAAGACCACCCATAGAATGACTTATAATGTTTATCTTCTTCCCCCCAGCGGCATTATAAATTGATTCTAATTTATCAGCCAACCGATCCATTGTTTCCTGCAACCTAAATGAAATAAACACAGAAGTTGTAAGAAAAATTGCTTTCACTTTGCTCAAGTAACTACTTGTTATGTTAGAGAGCTTATCCTTGGGATTGTGGGGAATTAAACCACCAGTAAACCAATAACCAAAAGATACACTGGAGAGACATCAATAAGATTAAATTCCATTTGCATAATTACAGTTCACTTTAGGCTATGCTTATTTATCAAAATTTCGCTTCCTCAGAAAACTGTTCCTTCGAACAAAATAATAACAAAGTATAAAAATAGTGAATTCCTTACAAAGAAATAATTTCATTTTGAAAATGAGATAGAATCGGTTTTTCCATGCAGAAATATGACATTAAATACTCTCATAAAATGTACATATTTGAAAAGTAGAGTGTTTGAATTTCTTTTAAAATTCAATGTTATGCAGTCTTATCAATGGTGGAAGGCCAAAATTCTGTCACAGAAACATGGCATAGAAAAATATGGCCCTCCATTCTAACATGGTGACACCCTTTAAGAACATCAACATTATGGATTAGTGATGAGAAAGGAAATGACTCCTCTTTCAAGATTCGTTAAACAACTCCAGCCTTAAACTAATTAGCTACCTGTTGCTTTGGCGAAAATCATATCCAAAGCCAAAAAGTGTCTTCCCCTCTTCAAATCCCCACTTACGCATTTCAACAATCATGTCATGGAAATAATACACACCCTCACTTCCAATCATCTGCTCAAAAGAAATATATACGATTCATGAATAAATTGATTGAACATCTGCATTGCAACTCAAGCAATTCAGTATAAAGCAGGCGTACCAAGTCAGGGTCCAAAATATCAATTGCATAGAGTCCGTGCCTATCTTCCGGAATTGTGATTGTTGAATTTGGATCCATGGACTCAGTTTTTCCTGGTTTCAATGAAAAATATTCTTCATGTTCAGATCACCAAATTCAAAGTTTCTCATAGCACACTTTTCAGCGAAAAACACATTATTTCAGTAAAGAAATAAATAAACTGGACAGGCACGGAAGGTTGGATACGCACAGGCGTTAAACAGATAAGAGTACACATTGGGGCCATTTCGAAGAGCTTCTGCAGTGCTTATTTGGAGTTATCATATAAAAACTCAAGCTTAAAATTGAAGGTTAACAAAGTAGCTCAAAATTTAGTTAAGCTTTTGAAAGTGGCTCCAAGCTTTTTACTTAGCTTTAATTTGCACATCAAATTCGTGAGGCAAGTGACATTTTCATGTCAATAACATAAAAATATAACTCAGAAGCTACTATTTCTAGCTTTTGTTTGATGCCAATCAAATACTGCTACATATTAAACCAAACATACGGTCAACTAGTTTCAAAGGGAAGCTTCAAAAGGCATAAGCTCTCACTGTAATAACTCTTATCAAACAAACACTTAAATAAAATGTTTATCCACATACGTCCTTGCTCAATCATACAATTTCTTGACTCCCTTTCTAACTGTGGTCATTAATTAATTATTGGAAAGGGAGAAAAAAAAGAAGCAAAGCACAATTCGGCGTTTTACCACATAAACCTGCAATTTTAAATTTTTTTTTAAAGAAAAACAATAACACATACGCTGATCACATTTAACATTTTTACTTTTCTTTAATCCGGAAACGTCTTTAGATAAATAAGCAACAAGTGCAACTAAACAGCCTCAGTTTCAACTTCCAATGCCCTCAATTATTGTAAAATGAAAATTAGGTCTACCGGTAGAAGGATCATAACGAGACCAAAGCTTGGTCTTCAGCTTGTACTCGGCGCTGAGGAAGCGAACCCAAACGCGTTCCTGGCTCCCGTCGGCGTCGCTAACCGCGTGTAAAATGGAGCCGCCGACACCAGGAACGAGCAAAACGGGGTCGAGATTAGGGTTGACGAAGGCCTCTGGCTGCGGCTTCTTGATCAATTTGAGCCACAGCTCCACGGATTGGAGAATTTCCCCCAACAAGATCGTCATCGGGAATCGCGAGTTAGGGTTTGGAATGGTTGAATGATTTGGGGAAGGTGCTGGTTTCAACGTACAAGGGTTATTTTCTTCACGATAAGTGTTCCAGCACAGCTCTGCGTTGCACGGAAGGTTCAGAGTTTGAAGAAGAAAAACGATAGCGTGGAATTCGAAAACATTACTAATTGCCACTTGTCAGGGTTTATTATGGTTACAACTAATCATGTTCTGAATATAAAAACAATAAAGTTATGGGTACTGTTAATAAGTATATTTTTTTTAATATCATATTCTCCATCTTAATAAATATTAATATTTTAATTATTTATAATTTTTTTAATTTTAAAATTTATTTTAATATTTTGCATTTTACTTATATTTTCATTAAAGAGAATTTTTTTTTAATTTTTTTTATAAATATTAATATATTAAATTTCAATAACACATTTACTATTTCTTTTTCCATTATACCTTTAACTCTTACATTAATTTTAAATAATTTACACATGTATTTATTGAGTTAAACAGCTGAGTAAAATAAAATAAAAATTACAAATATTTTATTAGAATAAAAAATTATTTTCTTAGGTTATCTAAAGAAAACCTGAAAAAATATATAAAAAAGATAAGAGAGAATCAATTAAAATAAATTAAAAAAAATAAGATTAAATTTTATAAAAAACATAAGTCTTAATTAAGTTTCAAATTCTTCTTATATTTAATATTTTTAATTGAATTTTTATTAAAAATATCTTATATTTTTCAATTGAAATTTTTATTAAAATATATCTTATTGATTTTTTATTATTTAATTTTTCTATTAAAAGAGTGACGTGATTGGTAGCTGGTGTCTTGTCTATTATCATCTTACTATTTCCTTATCTCCAGCATCATTAATAAAATATGAACTTTCATAGTTAATATAAAATATTATAATTATATATAACATAAATAACTTTGTGTTTAATTGAAAATGTATTAAATAATAAAGAATTCCGCTATCAGTTATATAAACTGTAATAGATACATGTATATAAAGTAAAACATGACGAGACAATATGGTTCTTATCATCATCCATTAACCAAAAAAATTAAATAATAAAGTTTTAGTAGAAAAATATTTTTTTAATAATTAATAGAAACCCAATTCAAAATGTGGAAATTTAGTAATTAAGAAAAAAAATACAAAATATAAGATTAAAAATTTGTAGATCAGCTTAAAAAAAAAAACGTGTCATGTAGCGTAGTGAGGATTGGAGTTAAGCAGACTCTCCGACGCTATCCAGTTTCAGTCGCGCGTGGAGGCCTTCTTATACTACGCCACAGACGAAATGAAACTTGCTTCCTTGATTTCTGGTTCCACTGATTACACTCTCCTCCTCTCCATGAAGGTAAAAACACTCTTATCTCTCTCACTTTCATTGTGTGATTTTGAACTGTGTTATGTGTTAAACCAGAAAAAGAAACTCACTAGAACTCTTGGTATTGAATTTTTTTATTAAAAGGACAATGTTATGAGGGAGAAGAAGCCAATTCTTACAAGGGTGAAAGAAGTGACGTTATTCAAGACCTTGGCTCCTCCTCTTGTGGCTGCTTTTCTTGTCTTATCTCCAATTTGCACCACTCCACGTGAGTTCGCATCACTCCTTTCCCCTATAAGGCCTCTGCTTTTTTATTCAAACTGCATTACTACCAACATGCAACGTCCTCCCTCTTGTTCTATACAGCAACTTTTCGAAATCAATCCTTTTCTTTTCGTGGGCATTAATGCCGAAACAATACAGAAAATAATTTAGATTTCATGGGACAGATTTCTCACAAAGTGAAAAATTGAGAGTTGAATCCCAATTGAAGATGTACAAAGGAGAGTTTCATGTCAATCTAGAACCACATCTTCAAAGCATGATTCTTCTTCAAGGATGCATATATCTAACCTCTTATATCGTTATCCTATTACTGTGTAGGATAAGTGTGTTGATTGTTATGGTAATTAACTTTGAAAGTTATATTGATAATTTTTAGTTTCTGATTAATTGATAGAATAAATACTTTTTACCTTTTAAACTTTATAGCATCTGTAATTTAAACTACAGAAGTTTGTTAGACAGTTCAAAGGGTGTGGTGTCTTAGTCAACACTATATAAAAGACACCCCTTTGTATAGAATAGTGTTATAACTCTTTTATAGAGTTTTCTGTTTGGGGTTGGTTTTGTAAACAGAACAGTTGGTGTAAAAAACCTGCTGAGCAAAGTTTGTGTCTTTATAAACCTTTTGATAGGTGCTGTTTTGAATAAGAAATTACATCTATTCTACCAAAAATTAGTTGAGTGCATACCTGAGCTGCCACTGAAGGAGTGAGTCGGTGTAGAGGTGTAGATTTCTGGCACAGTGTGGGTGAGTGCAGAGAGAGAGAAGTGATTGGGTTACTGAGAAACTTTTATAATATCAACAAACTGGGGAGATGGAGATGGTGACCAATAAAAAGCTTGAATATTTGGGATATGAATAATATATGTACCTTGTTTCCTTTTCTCAATTCTCTATCATATTCTCTCTATCGTTGTTCTCGTTCTTGGTATAATCGGAAGCCACCTAAAGGTTTCCTTTGTCAAAAGCCTAATCGTTCTTCGAAATCTCTTACGAGAGGACCTAGACGCTTGCACACACGATCATTCATTTCAATTGGTATTGATTGAAGCAGACGAAGATGTAGGGCACTGGTGCTGGACCCAAGACTCCCCTGTGGAATTTGGCCATCGAATTGCTTGAATTAGCTCCTTCATACATCCTGGCCAAGGTAAACACATGTTGTAGAGACTTAGGTCGGAACATTCTTACCATCATCTGGATTTCTTTTTTTAATCCAACAAGGAAGTACCTTAGAATATGATCATCAGATAACTTCAATCTTGTAATGATTGAATTGAACTCTTTAGGATAGGCATCAACCGAAGTCTTTTGTCGTAGACGCAACAACTCAACCATGGGATCATCGCCAATTGCACCAAACCCCATGTTGTCATTGGAGAGGCCATGGGGCCCTTCTCCTCGAGATTGAGTAAGTAATTCCTGC
>Ga0123342_1006415_pt1 | contig 16311 bp, 7 predicted proteins | sample Turbeawhitnodule_FD_89960 | JGI IMG/M metagenome (GOLD analysis project Ga0123342, IMG submission 89960) | Root nodule microbial communities of legume samples collected from Mexico - Turtle bean Mexico white nodule | ecosystem: Host-associated > Plants > Roots > Nodule | place: Mexico: Nepantla... | reverse complement strand
TTTTTTTTTTTTTTTATATATAAATATATATATATATATATATATATATATATATATATATATATATATATATATATAAAAGGAGACCTCTCCTATATGTAAATTTACTTTTGAAGATGGAATAAAATTATCCTTTAGTGAGTTCAACCTTAAGAGTTCTCTACTCTTATATTGATTTTTGTTTTGAGAAACTTTTACAAGTGGTGAATCTTCTTACATTTATCCTTTAGGGTTCACCACCAAGGTGATGTGTTCTTCTTCATTTCTAAATCACAACCCCTTTTTCATTTTATTTTACAACTTATTATTATTTTCAACTGTAATTTAATAAAAATAATTCATTTTTTTAAAATAAAAATTTAAAAATATACCTTTTAGAATAAAATTTACTCAAAAGTATGATTCTGTAAAGCGTCTTGAGCATGGCCGCTCGTCCTATCTCATATGTTAAACAACGTAAATCATAAAAAAAATTATAAAATACAGAAAAGTATAAAAAAAAATTAAAAATATTTACACAAAGAGGAAAAATCTTTAACTGAAAATTACGTGATTCTTGTTTTTTCGTTGTTAACGAAAATACGTATGAGCAAACTTAATCTTTTCTGATTTTTTTTTGTAAATGGAAATACATAGAAGCGATGTAAGTTCGAGCCCAAGTTACCCGAAAACTCCTTTTCAATTAAAAAATATATATTTTAACCTTTAGAATTAAAATTACATAAACTTTAATTTTCCATAATATGTAGATCAAGGTTAATCCTTGTCGGATCCAAATAAAAAATTCAAAAAATATTTTATTTACGTTTTTTATTTCTATTTTTTTGAAAAATTAAACATTTTGAAACATTCATTTCACATATTTAGTTAAGAGTTCCTCTTTGGAAGAGAGTTGTAAGGTGCTAATACATTTCCTATTGTAACCGACTCCCAGACCCTTAATACGGTTTCACATACCATATTTTTTTTTTTAGTTTTTTTGTAGTTTTCTATAATAAACTATGATGGTGAATCATTCTTTCTGTTTTTCAATTTTTTTTTTGTCGTTTTGCTGTCATGATCTCGGTTGCGACATTCTTTGCACAATTTCTTTGATAGTTGACAGTACTTATCTCTCATGGTATGCATGATCACTATTATTCAGACTTGGTAGTATGAGAGATATGACTACGAGTCTCTCCATAAGGAGTTCATTCTCCCATTATTTTATGTTTTCAAGGGCCATTGAGTTTCCTACATGTGGTTGGTTTAGCACAAGTTGAGATTTGAACTTTTTTAGAGAAGGTTAGAAATGAATCAATCAAATTAGGTGGTAATTGTAATGCCACAATGTTATCCCTTTAAGTATTATTTGAAAAATCTTGCAAAAAACAACACAATCGCTACGAATATGTTCAAATAATCATGTAAGACCTGAAGTTCAACCTAACGTTGCCTAATCTTGACCTAATGTTGTTGTCGAACAAGCTCCTAATCTTTGACATATTTAGTTTGAATGTTATCCTCATTTTTTTAGTAAACTATATTTGAGTACCGAATGAAAGTCGACTTGCAGAATAATTTTTAAAAGAAAAAGAAATCTTGAAGATATTACATTGTGTTCAATTTTGTATCTTATTTTAGACATAATTGAACAATTGTTATTCATTGTTATCAACTTTGATTGTGAACCTATAGATAATTATATATTAATTATCGTTTTAATTATATATTAATTATCGTTTTAATTCTTTAGAAGTAAATATTTACATAAAAGATTAGAAATCAAAGACAATCAATACTTATATTTCTTTAGAAAAAAAATTGGACTATATAAGTAAATATAAGTAAATGTGGATGTTATCAAAATAGAATTTGATACAAATATAACAAGTGAATGTAAAATGTGACTTTCATTATATAACATATTATTGGTATATTATGAAATTTTTTAGTTGTTAGCTTACCCTTTGTGGTTTGTGTTGTATAGGACTATGTTCCTATGTAAGATAGCACATGAAAAAGTTTTGCTTAAATTATTTAAATATTTTTATTTTTATTTTGTGATGTTTTTATTTAGTTATTAAATTAAATATAAATTTGTTAATCTAATCGAACTAATATTTTATGATCCTCATTAGTTTTTGTTTTTGCTAAAACATTTACATTTTCTTTTAAAAAGTTTAAATATTTTACAGTAAATATTATTAAATAAAATAACATGTTATAAATTGTTCTATTAATTATTGTTATAAAACAATATTTACAAAATAATATTTATGTTTATTGGTTGTAAAATAACTCTACAATACATATATTATATTTAAATATAATAAGTGATTCTAGTTTTTATTTTGGATCTAAAATCCTAACTAAGTGGATGAAGAAAAAAAAATAGATAAAAAAAAGAAAGAGAAGTTTCATTTGGATAGATTTTGATTTTGATAAATTTCTTTTATTGTGTTTTTGGAATAATTGGGTAACAATATTCACCTTTCATCTCCTTTCCAGCTATCCTTCTGCTTTGGACCCTTTGGTCCATTCTTTGGACCCCAATTCATCCAATAATTTAACCATGGTGGCTCCCTAATTTCTGACCCCAAATATTCAGCACCAACTATTTCAAACCCATTTCCCATATCCATCACTGCATCACTTTTAGCAGCATCATTCCTTACACCAAACCTTCTCATCCCCTGCATCACAACCCCAGGTTTTGGGAACAAAGCATGCCCATGCAAGGAAGAATAAGCCACAACCCTATTGCCATTTTGGAACTCCAACTCACTTGCATCCACCCATTTACCCCTACTGTGCTGTGAAAAATAAACCTTCCATAGTTCTCCATTCAAGTTGCTTACCCTTAATGTCACATGCTCCCAATCCCCAACATGTTCCCCCTTTGTCCTTAGTGGAATGTTGGTGCATGCCACTTTTGCCTTTGCTCCCCCATTGAATGGGTAGAAGACCCACATGGCAATGTCTGTGAAAGTCCCACCCATCATTGGTTTAACATGAACATAAGCTTGTGAACTTGCCAAATCTCCTTGCTTTACTTTAACTCTCTTGGTTTCATCCAAAGGAAGGTCCAACCAATAGGTAACTTCCTCATCATTGGAACCACCTTGGGGAAGGTTTGACCCATTTGGTTCTATTGCACTCTCCCTTATGACACCCTTTCTTTTCTCAATTAGCACTGCCCCATTGGTGAAAAACCAATCCACAGAAGAAGGGAGGTACTCTTCCATAGGATGCAAGTACATGTATGGAGAATAGGCCTTGATCATTGCCTCAACTTGGGAGAAATTGGGCATGTAGGAAAATTTAGCCTTTGTGTTTTTCAAACAAACTATAGGTAAAGGTTTGGAGTTTGCCCCTCCTCCACTTTGAGCTAGGAAGGTTCCTACACTTACACCTTGAGCTTCAATGCTTCTCTTCATTGGTCTAACATCAAACACATTAAACCTCTTGTTTTGTGTTCTCCAAAGCTTCTTTGAATGGTATGTTGTGCATTCATCAGTGAGGTCTGATCTAACACACCTGATTTTGTCAAGAGAAGGCTTCTCTTGTGAGGTGGTGACAACATATCCCACAGGTTTGTACTCATCAGGGGCTATTGGTAACCAGATATAACCTTCTCCATCTTGCTTTATTTTCAAGGAGCTTGTGGTCCAAACCAGTTTGTAATCAACTGGTTTGGCTAAAGCTCCATTAGAGATTGAAGAGTTATCTTTCCCCACAAGAACCCAACCATGAAGAGGCATGTTGTTCGGTTGGCAGTAACATCCTAGCATAAAGAACCCTTGAGATAAACCTGTTGGTTCAAAAAAAGTGGCCCCAAGATTATTTGGTCCACCTTCAAAGGTAGTCCAAACTTTGTTGAATGTTGTGATTTGTGACACTAGCAACCCACCACCAAGGTCAATGATGCCACTTGCAAATCCACCACCTACGAAATCCATGACAAGCCAAACCCATCACAAAAAATTACCATAACCAAATGAATCAGAAATATTAGCCATCTTTCTGATCTTATTACAGAGTACATAGAAAAGAAATGAAGATATGCATTATTGAATAATGCTACCTGGTGGCCAAACTGGTATATCAGTAGGAAGGTTAAATGTGGTTTCAATAGGCAAACTTTTCTTTTTCTTGAATTGACCATGAGAACCCACCATTGCTGTGTTTTTAGAAGGTTGAATGTTCTGATATGTCACTTATGTCATCCAATGTGGCTATTCATTCGACATTAACAAAAGCTCTGCAGTTTGCAGCAAGAAAAACATATTCTTTTCGTGAAACTTAGCTACAAAAATATAGTTGTAAAATGGGCTTTAGTAGCAATGTAATGAAAAAAATTCTTCTAATATTACTCTTGGCGTGAAGAAACTAGCCAAGATATTGTGATCCATGCAAGATAGAAGTTATACTTTTGTGTATAGGTGCTAGCACCTTCTTTGCTTTTTCTTGGAGAGATACTTTATTTTCATGAAGAATGAGAGAATCTTCTTTTTCTTTGGAAAAAGTATTTCATCACCAATCAAGATTCTATAGATGCCATTTTTACGAGAAACAGCCAAAAAAATTAACTAAATAAAATGGTCAATGGATATTTATTAAAATAACAATAAATATAAACATGAGATGTAAATAGTCTCTTCATTTTTTTTTACTCAATTTTTAGAATGATAAAAATTTAATATACATACAAAAATAATTTTAGATAAGTCGAAATTGAAAAAAAAAATGAAGTGTAAAAAATAATTAAAAATAAATATTATTTTATTTGATATGTGAGATTTTGTGTAAAAATGTGAAAATATGAAATCACGTAGTAATTCATAGTAATTCATAGTAGTAATTCATTCTATTAATAAAATGAGATATATTAAATAAGAGTTAAAATGAAAAAAAAATTATGTAAACCAAAAATTAAATGAAATATATTAAATAAGAACCAAATTAGAAAAAAAAAAGTTATGTAAACCAAAAATTATCGGTATAGATAAACAGGTTTGGTAGCGGTTCTCTATTTCAAATATTCATTGTCCTTTTGGAATGTTTTTGTTTTGTTATGCTAATAATAAGCATTATGTTATCTTTTTATTTTTTTCTGTGATTAATATTTCTTGCTTCCTTATATATTATTCAATTAAAAAAATTATGTAATTTTTCCTTCTATGTTAGTTAGATTTTATTTTAGCTTTCTGTTTACTAGGATGTTACTTCTAATTTAAAAAAAAAAAAGACAAATCTTCATTTAACTTGTTTCATAATTATATAAAACATTTAATCTTTATTTCGATGGATTCAGTTAGTTAAAATTCACAAAATTGAATGTGTAAATTTTGTAAACATATAAAAGTGTAGTTGTAAAATATTCAATTAAACCCTTTTATTATTAATCTAGTGGGGACATGTCTAACAAACTAAATAAATATTTTAAATTAAACTAATTAAATTAATTTTATGTGTATAATTCAATTACATAATATATTTATTATTTTATATATAAAAGGAATAACTGCATATGAGTAATATTTAATTTTTTAATTTATTTTTAATTATAATATATTATGAACAATTATTTTTTATTTCTTTTAATATTCACACATTCTACTTATTAATTTACTTCAACATTTTATTTTAAAAAAAATTATAATTTTCTTAAACGCATATACTTAATAAAATATTATATTTTATTAGAATATTTATACTAAAATAAATTATTCTTTTATTTTGTTAGAGATGGTAATGAAATCTCTTGTTTAATTTTTGTTATACTACAAAGTTCTCCCATTGTATACCTTAACTTAAGGTCACATTTGTTCAAACTTCAAAAGTAAACTTCCATTTTGCACACAGTAATTACCATTCTTCTAACCAGTTTGAAGTTTACAAGATTCAATGGTTCTAAAGTCTAGAATCTTCACCTTTCATCTCCATTCCAATTATCCTTCTCCTTTGGCCCTGTTGGTCCTTCCTCTCCCAGCACTTCACTAGGCAACTTCTTCACAATATTTTCTATGACAGATTTTAGCCTTCCAGGAAAAAGCTTCTCAAGCTTCTTCAACTCATCATCTATGTCATAATCAATTTTAGGACCCCATTCCCTGTAATAGTTCAGCCATGGAGGCTCTACAACTTGAGAACCCAAATACTCAGCAGCAACCAACTGATATGCTATCAAATCCAAGACATTACCTTTATCAGTATCATTCCTTATGCCAACAGCATTTTGCCCTACAAGGTGAAGACCAGCATGAGGGTATGATGCATGGCCATGCAGGGAAGAATAAAACAGTGGTGTGTTGCCAGTTTGGTACTCAATCTGGGAGGCATCAAGCCACATACCCTTACTGTGTTGTGAGAAATACATCTGCTTTAGTTCACCATCAAAGTTGCTTATCCTTAGGGTAACATGCTCCCAATCACCAACATGTTCACCTATCTTCCCCAGGTTAAGGGTAATGAACTCAACTTTGGCTCTTGCAGGTCCATTGAATGGATAGAATGTCCATAGTACAACATCAGTGAATGTTCCTCCTAACATTGGCTTCACATGCACATAACTTAGGGCACTTTTGGAATCTCCTTTCTTGACAATCTCTTGTACTGCTGGATCAAGGGGCAGGTCTATCCAATAGGCACCATCATTGTGAGGATCCTGAGGTAGGTTAGAGCCATTCAGTGTTATAATCTCAGGAATGCCTCCCCCTTTCCTATACAACAGTGCCTCATTGGCGAAAAACCATTCCACAGAAGATGGAAAGTATTCTTCATCAGGATGCAAGAACATGACTGGAGAGTAAACTTCGAGTATTGCCTTGATTTGTTTCAAGTTAGGCATGTGATTTGGAATGGGATTGTTGTTTTTCAAACAAGAAATAGGTGGAGGGTTAGGATTTCCAGCTACAAATGTGCCTACTCTAACACCAGGAGCTTGAATTCCCCTATTGCTTGGTCTAACATCATAAACATTGGCTGTGTCCAAACCCCAAATTGATCCGTTTGTCTCACACTCATCAGTGAAGTCTGACCTCACACACATGACTTTGTCAAGGGAAGGCATACCTGAGGTGTTGGTGGCAACATTGCCTACAGCTTTATACCCATCAGGTGCAATTGGAAGCCAAATATAGATGGGACCATCTTGGTCAATTTTTGTATTTTCACTGCTCCATATGAGTGTGTAGTTAACTGGTTTCTTTAAAATGGGGTTGCTGGTGTTTGCAGACACATCTTTTGCCACAAGATTCCATCCAAAGAGAGGCTTGTTGTTGGGTTGGCAGTAGCTACCCAACATGAAGAAACCTTCAGGTATTCCTGTTGGTTCATACACGGAAAACCCATGATCATCAGCTCCACCCTGATAGCCACCCCAAACTTTGGTTAATGTTGATCTTGATGTTGATGCTTCATACACTTGCAACCCACCCAGATCAATTATTCCACTTGAAAAATTACCTGAATGTAGCAATTCACCACCACAAATAATCAGCATGCATTGAACTAGATTAATCTGTTTGATTAACTTAAAATAAGTATTTCTGGCATAAACAATTCTTAAAATAATCACTTGTTTAAGATGTAGATAGTTTTCTTTAAAGAAAGATAGAAAACTGTTGATTTAAAAAATAAGCAAATCGAACAAACACATAAGAAAAGTTGAAAGAATTTGACCATTCTCATTATGTTTACCTGGACCCCAAGAATTAGAAACATCTACAGGAATTCGGAATACGGTATCAATGGGAAGAGCTTGCCTTTTGCTGACGAATTTCTCTGCACAGCAACATGAAGTAAGACAATATATGCAAAACATGATTACTATACAATAATAGAGGTTTTTTCAAGAGGTATAGTATATTCCTTAGGGGATAATTTTTGAAATTTTGAAGGTAGAAGGGTCTTCATATGAACATAAAATGCAAGGGTAGCTCCAAGAATGTGTCCAACTTTGCTAAATGGAGAAGCTTCTAAACATTGTTCAACTTCACTTATACAGCATCAAGATGTTCCTTGTACTAGAATTATCATTATTATTGTATCAGCTTCACTTTTTATAGACAGAGGGAGGAACTAATCAAAAACAGAGTACTCTGTTATGGATTTTTTACTGCATAGTTGTGTTCATTATATTCCGAACTATAATAATAATAATAAATAAAATCTCATATTTTAATCACGTCTTTAATTATTTTTAATCCCATCCTTAAATAATTATTTTTTATCATTATTCTCTCTTGTTCATTAGTTATTTAAGGTTGAATTTAAAATATATATTACAGTTATAAATAAAGTTAATACTATTACTACCTAAATTAATCAACTTTTGTAATCAGTGCAACAGTCATAAGTGACTTAAATTTAGGGACAAAAATAGTAAAACACGTGCCTTTAAAATGATTTTCGATTAAATTTCCTACTAATTAATAATTTTTATGTCTCTAAATATAAGACATTGATAGTTAACTTACTCTTAATAAGAAAAGTTGGCTAATTTAGCTAGTAAAATTAAATTTGTCTATAATTGTAATTTTTTTTTTAAATTACTCTTAAATAATTAGCGCGTGAAGAAAGAATAAAAGTTATAAAATTAAATTAAATTCTTCAGTTATCAAATACAGAAAAGATACTTCATAGCATTTATTAAAAATTAAATAAAATAATTAAAGATATTTTGATCAAACAATAACTAAAGCAAATGGGAATTTGAAAATTGTCAGACCAAACTTTCAAAGCAATATCCTATAATTGAGAATAGAAGAAGTATGATTTATTATATAAATAAATAAAAATAAATCATACCTCTATTTCAGCCACACACAACAAGTGTACCAAAACTTTTTTATCTTATAATTTACTCTTTTATTTTTAAATAACATTTTGCTGTTTTGTATTAAAAGAAAATTTGTTAAAAAATAAAAATATCATTGCATTACAAATTAATATTGTTTGCTATAATTAAAATATTATTTATATATTTTCCTAATTTATTGTTTTAGAAGAGCAACTAAAATACTATTTTTTTGGTTGATTATACCATAATATTTGTAGTCTCAATATTCTACAACAAGGTTCTGCTAGATTGAAGAGAAAATACAGTGAAAAGAAATTGATGTAAAAAAAATTATTTTTTCTCAAATAAAAAAATATATTTACCATAAAAAACAAAATAGTATTTTTTATAAAGATTAAACAAGTGTAAAAGTGCATATAAAATATGTTATAGATGACACAATGATAAAAAAGTTAGCAGAGACTATATTTATGTATGGCTTCCTCGTGCCCACAGTCCCCAATTTATTCTCTTGGATGAATTTTTTATAAACTAAAAAGAATTTTAATAGAAACATATCATGAAAGGACAAAGAAAGGCTTTAAAAAAAAAGTTTGGCCATCTATACCCAACTAACACCAACTGTGGCTAATTAATACCATTTATCTATACATTTGAAAAAACTTTGCCATTAATAATAATTTGTCTCTAATTAAACTCCATCAAATAAAAAAAAATACTTATTAAAAATGATATTATTTTAGTAAATTGACATATTTATTTTAAATTGTAAAAAAATAAACTGTAATATTTTAAAGTGAATAAAGTACTAAATTATACATGCATTAATACATATATTTGATTGTTTAAACCATGTATTACAAAGTGAACTTTAAACCTAAATTCAATCCAATAAAATTGGTTCGTATAATTGAGATTTGCACCCACTTAAATACAATTAAATATTCTCATCTCTAATCGATGTGAAATCTCTAATCGATGTGAGATCTCTAATCGATGTAATTTGAACTGTCACTTAAATACAATTAAATATTCTCATCTCTAATCGATGTGAGATTTGAAACGTCAGTGTGAATTAGAAGCAAGACCAAAGACATTATGATTATATTATAAGCAATTTTGTTAAAATTAAAATTAAAATGTAATGTTTACTCAGATACATTAATTTCAAAACATGTTTTCCCTGCACATAGTGTTGATTTGTGAGAGCTATTGTACTATGTTTTCTCCTATGCTCTTTCTTATGCAGAGAAATATCTGAACTAAAGAACAGAAAGAAGAAGAAAAGCAAATCCAAATAAGCAAGTAAAACAAGAAAAGAAGATAAGGCAGCAATGGCAGAGAAGAGAAGAGAAGAAAGTACCTTTAGAATGATGCTTCTTCCATGGCACATGCAGCTTCTTCCATGGTGCAACTGCAGGCACCCCCATTGCCTGTGTTAGCAGCAGAAAGACAGCACAGAAAATCCCCACATTGGCACCCATTTGTCACACTTTTCAACTGTTGTTAGTCTCAGATCTCTGAGACTCTTTAGCAGAAGAAGCAAATAGTCAAAACTCACCCCAACTGCAGCAAAAAGAAGTGTTTGGTTGTGGTTGGTTGCTACTTCACAATAATCAAATTAATATATGATCTAAAGATATATATATAATGGAGGTTTTGTTGGGTATGGGTTGGATTCACAAAAGTTCTTGCCTTTTGGTTGATTGAACCTCTTGTGGCTATGTCTCTTCCTCTTAAAAAAAATTATTTCCAAAAAGTTTAGCATTAATTTTTTCCCTTTTCCCACTTTTGGTTCTGATGATTTCTACTGTTTTTTAAAATCAAAACTTTTTGGTTTTTCTCCACTAGTGTTGTCCCTTCATCAAAGGGGCACTCACGGATAAAGGAAAGAGGCTAATCAATAAAGGATAGTGATAAATGAATTAATAAGTATTAATGTATTCAAATGTTTGAGATAAACCATGTAGTGTTTTTTATTTCACACTTTCATGGAAAATATTAAAAAGGGGATTTATCATAATAGAAATGAATGGATGGATATTTTACATAAGATGAATGAACATAATAGAGGTTGAACAAATTTAATTTTCTTACATAATACTTTCACCAAATCTCTTTTATTAAATAAAATATATTGTGTGCTTTTCAAATTTGTAAGAAATTAAATATATTTACTTTTTATTTAAAATTCTAAAAAAATATTAAAAGTCCATGTAAAGGATAAAAAAAGTCCACGAGTGGATATATACCAGGAAAAATAATAAATATGATTTAATATTCTACATAATAATAATAATGAAAATGGAAAGAATAATAAAGGTGGAATAATATTACCTTTTTAACAAAATATTTTATTACTCCTTTGTTTTACACGTCATAATACAATAAATTATCATAATTATAATAAAATATTAGTGAATTTTACATTTATTATTTTACATTTATTATTTTCCATTTCCATCTCGAAATAATAAATGCATGTGTAAATTAATTAAAGATTAATTAATGAGATCTTAAAATGTTCAAATAATATATAAACAGAAAAAAAAAATTCAAGAATCTAATTATTAAAAAAAAAGTCATACATTGGGTTATAAGATTAAAGCATCTGTATACATGACAAAAAAAATAATATTTGGATTATAAAAATAAAAAAATAAAACATTATTTTCATCTTATTTATATATATATATATATATATATATATATATATATAACCAAACAAAATAAAAATGTTAAATGAAAATTTGGGTTATAAAACCCTTATATTAGAATAAAAAAATAAAAATGATGTGATACAATGAAATTCATAAAAATTAAATTAAAACTTATTTTTCATAAAAACAAATTATTGAATGCTTTTGAAAATTTTAAGACATTAAATATGTCTATTTCTTAAAAACAATTCTTACAATATAAAAAATTTAAAAATTATAAATGAAAATATAATGTGCACACACATTATAAAATGGTTAGATTTTTTTTCTTTTTAACCATTAATATTATAAAGTAAAATACTAAACTATTTGATTTTAAGTTCTCACGTAAAATGACATGATTTGGGAAATTTCGCAGCACAATCATCCAATTAGTGACAGTTTTGCTGCGGAATTCGTAATAACACAAAATAATAAGGTTGCTTCTTGCACAAAATTCGTAATAACACAAAATAATAAGGTTGCTTATTCCACAAAATTCGTAATTACTACTACTTGTATTTAATCTATGACGTCCCAGTTACACTTTATATTTAACCATCTTAATTCAAATTTGTCAGTATGTGAGAAAATTGAAGATATTTATCAAAATTTGTGTCCAATATTAATGTGATAAACAATAAATATTTATTAGTCTTTATTGCTACTTCTCTTTTTATATAAAAATGTGTCTGCCAGCTAACAACTTAGCTGCACATTTATTTGATTGATTTATAAGTTAATTTGAGTAATACAAAAAGTATAAATGCTTAAATTTAACTTATTTTAAAAATAAAATAAAAGTGTTTACAATTTATTTAATTTTATTTTGTTATTTTTTCTTATATTTTATAATTCAAGTCGTGCATCTCTTATGTCACGGTTTGCATGAACTCCCTCATCAGCTTCTCACTTCTTGATATCTTTTAATCTATGGGACTTAGATTATCAATGAAGCTTGACGATCTTTGTTACGGTATCAATACTTAATACATAAACAAACTTCCGTCCATACATTATCCTAAATGTATGAATTCAATTTCATAAAACTTTCATCATATCATTCAAAATGCATTCACAACATTTTAAATATTATTTAACATAAAAAAAAACAAATAATAAGGAATCTTTAGAGTAAAAATAAACTTACTCGGTTTGAAAATCTGATCAGGTAGAAATGTATCCTGACTCCTCAGCTACAACAAGACATAATCAGATTTTGAAATAGATGAGATATAGAGAGAAAATGTAGAGAGAAGGAAGAGAGAAAAATAAAAAGAGAAAATGTGAGTTGGAAAAAAAAAGGAAGAAAATAAATGTGTGAGTTTTGGAGTCTTACATCACTTAACTTATAAACTTTTTTTCTTATATAAAATATTTATGATATAATAATTAGTTAAATCAACTAGTTTATAAACTACTTTTGTGAAACAAAGCCATAATAATAAATTTTAAGAGGGATATATATTTTTTATCTATCATTTTTAAAATTTCAGATAATATATATATATATATATATATTTCAATTATACTTTTATTCTCATTTCTATTATACATTGAAAATTGTTTTAAGAGAGAATACTATATAGCATAGATTACTTATTTAAATTACATTTAAAATAGAAGAATTAATATTTTTCGTAATTTGGGTGAAAACCTTTAAACATTATATGAACGTTTTAGTTGTAGGGATCATACATAATATAAAATTTAACAGTCTGAGTCATAAAAAAATTGTATTAAAAATATCAATATTATACGAATTCTTGTGTAAAAGAGCACAAACAAAAAAATGTTTCCATTACGAATATCATTATTATGGATATGTGATGCGACCAAGAACTATGATTTTTTATAGTCATAATCAAAGGTTATTGTGAAATAATTTGAAAGAAAAATTTCATTTCAATTTGAATTGTTTTCAACATTGTATAGGTGAAGAAAAATGGATTAAAATTGAAATATATGATCCAATCACGTTTGGTGTATCACCAATGCATGTTAAGAAAATTTGTCATGATACCCTCACCATGCATGCATAATCGACTATATTTAGGAATTTAATCGATTAAGTTAATCAATTTCATTTTTAACCAACAATGATTATGCGTTCATGCGTATGCATGAGACTGTTTCTTCCTGTAACTCCATAAATTTTTGTATTTTAAAAAATACTCCTATGTAATATTTTGGATTACGTAATCTGAATGTCTTTTTTAAAATTTTTAATTAGCTTTCAAATTACATAATCTGGAAATCTTTTTTCAGTTGCATGGTTAATTTTCGGATTATATAATCCGGAAGTCATTTTTAGCTTCCAGATTATATAATCTGAAAGTTTTTTTTTAAACGCGTGTCTGGATTACGTAATCCGAAAGCTACTCTATGGCGATGACACAAGAAAGATAAAAAAGTATTTTCATATTTTGTATGGAATGACAGAAGAACCTATGGAGGTGCAGGAAGAAACAACCGGTTATGGGTATTCATTGACCAATAAGGAAGCAAGATGGTCCAATTGTTATGAGCCACATATTACATCATTTTCTATATGCACGTGAATGGCTCACCAATCATCTTGCATGCATAAGTTAAAAATTTGACCACGTTTTTGCTCTGCCTACAACATGAATGAGAGAAATAGGTGTGTGGATGTGAAGAGAATGGATGAAATGGGCCTAATGAAATTAACCATAGAAGGCTTTTTTTTGGACTCCTTCCTTCATCTTCATTACTTCTTCTTAGCCAACCTCATACTAAAATTGATTTTACCATTATACCCTTCAATAAATAATATTAAAAATTTACTTTACCTATCTTCTCAGTTTTCACTTTCTAAAACCCTTGCCTCCCAGTAGACGCACACACCTCCAAAAATCTCTTCCAAACCCTCTCTTCTGAGTATCACCTCCAAGCATTCACCACCAGTACCCTCTTCATTCTGGACAAACACTCCTCTTCATTCATCACAGATTTTCTTATTTGTAGTTAAGTGTTTAAATTTGAATTTCGGTAGAACTATTTTAAACGCGATCACCTAATCCGGTATTTTTCTTTTTAAGTAAGTTCTAGATTATGTAATTCGATAGTGTTATTTTATTAAAAAAAAATTCGGTAAAAGATAAATGAATTAAAATGAAATACTTAAGAGGTGTCTCAATCCTTATATAAATATTCTGTTGCTAACCACCACATAGAGTAAACAAATAGCTCCCTGCTTAGGTGTCTAACAAGGTTTATCCAACTCAAAATAACAATTACAGCAAAGCTTGATCAATGCTAGACCACCAACCAATGTCACTAAATACCTCCATCTAGCTAAACCATTAGCCCTAAACATCGCAACTTTTGGATTCCTACAGCAAAACAAACAACACTAAATCTGCACAGTAAGAATTACCTTGCAAAGCACATTTGATTGCTACCTCGATCAGCATCCCCTCCACCAATCTTAATACTCCAAATCTACATCATACTTATTACTAACAACAACTAACACTACAGAGTAGCACTCCTCATAAAATCCTCTCTTCCCTTCTCCATAATTTCCTCCATCGTTCCTCAAATAAGCCAATCAGGGTGCTTCTTCTTTTGCCTCTGCTTCCCACTTAACCAACAACCATTCCCAAGACTTAGTCTCTGCAGCTTCTTATGCATTGCACCACTATAGAAAAAACCTGACCTTCCACACCTCTCAGGTAGCTCAAAGATATAAAACCAGCCCATAACATTTGATAGTAAGAACACAAGCAACGAATTAATATTTCAATGCCAACAACACCAAGCAAAGAGTAATGAAATATGGAACAAGTAGGGCTTTTATGCTATTATTTTGTTGCCATGTTAATACAAGTTAAGGGTAATTTGATTACGTAGTCTGATTGTTTGGTTTTTAATTAGGTTTTGTCTTATGTAATTCGCTAGTTTTCTTTTCTTAAATAGGTTTTGGATTACGTAAACCGAAAGCGGTTTTTTTTTGTAACTGGGTTCTGGATTAGGTAATCCAAAAGTTAGTTTTTTTATATATATTTTTATATCGGATTATATAATTTCGAAGCACTTTTTATATTATATTGGCATGAGTTCAACTTGATGATTATGGTATCCCTTATCTTATTTGTAAATAATTGAAATTGACATGGTGTTGTGGACAAATATGGCTAAAGCAAGAGGTACTGAATCTCAAGGTCACGATCCCACAAAGCTGACGATATCAGTTCGTAGAAGACACCGAAATGATGTTGAGAAAAGGATTGGTGTTGATTCTGATATTGATAATGAGCTACAAAAAGGATTTCGTGATGATGAGCAAGTGGACTATGGAGAAGGGTTTTTTAGAGGACCTTATAATATGCCGTTATTGGTAAATTTTGTTGACCATGTTGTTTTTAAGTTGTGGGAGGGTGACATAAGAACGAAAAAGCCTTCAATTAATTTTTTTTTTGTTAATTGTTGTTTAAATTGATTTAATTATATTGAATATATACAAATTTTGTATTAGGATCGAGGAGAACTTAAATTGGTATCTCACGATAAAAAAATTACGTAAATTGTTAATATATTTAATTTTCTATTTTAAATTATTGGGCTTTGTTTGTTTGACCCAACTTTCCTTTTCTGTTTCGGCTAGGTCTTAATCTTTTTCTTATATATACACCATGTATTTTACTCTCTAATATACAAGTGAATAAAAGTTTCTTTTACATTTATTTTTCTCTACAATTAGGGTTCATCAAAACCTCTCTTTCTTCATTACGATTACGTGCGATTACGTACGCTACATTAAAGCATCACATCAGACAAGGAATATTCATCTTCATTTACTGT
>Ga0123342_1006414_pt1 | contig 16312 bp, 7 predicted proteins | sample Turbeawhitnodule_FD_89960 | JGI IMG/M metagenome (GOLD analysis project Ga0123342, IMG submission 89960) | Root nodule microbial communities of legume samples collected from Mexico - Turtle bean Mexico white nodule | ecosystem: Host-associated > Plants > Roots > Nodule | place: Mexico: Nepantla... | reverse complement strand
TCCATTTATTATGACTTTTTATCAGCAATAAAAAAAAAAAGAACTATTTTAAGAATAATCTAACCTTGAAAAAAAATGAATCACTATCCACTTATTATAATTATTAATAATAAATAAAGCTTTTAAACTTTTTCTATAAAAAAAAATATATATATAAAAAATATATATATATATATATATATATATATATATATATATATACACGGATTAAAATAAATTATTTTTCAGTATACGAACAATTTTTTTATAATTATAACGAATAAATAATTAACTAAATTATGATAAATTTGGAAAATATTTTTAAAATAGTAAAATAAGAGCTAATGTTTTTCATGAATTAAAAATTAAATTCGTCTCAATTACTTTACATGACTTCTTTCCTATTACTTTTTATGACAGACTATTTTTTATTTGTTTATAAATTAATTTTATTTGTTAAAAATGCGCATATAAATGTGTATAGAAATAATTTGGTTGCTTTAGTGCGTGTGTTACATATTTTACGAGATATGTAATTTTTATCTATTTTTCAGTTTTGTATTTATATACTTTTCATTTTAATCTTACTGGAATTTAGACTTTCGCTATTATAATTACTATAATTACTGTCATTGATAAAAGATATATTAGGATTTAACTTGTTATATTCCATTGCTTTCTTGTGTCAATTACCTTTTTTTCAGAAAAAAAATATTTGAAAAAAAATATTTTTAATGTATTTTTTATATTTTGTGAAACCTATTTCAATACAAATAGGAGGTGTCCCAAAAATGATTAAACAGAAAAAGAGACATGTTCATTAAAATATCTAGACAAAATTAAGCATAATTATGTGTTTCTTGTTATCCAACAGAAATAGTATTATGTAAAAATATGAAGACTTGGATGTAGCAACACAGAATACAAAATACTTGAAAATTAAGAAATGATGTTACACACTGAATTCCCACATGTTTATTCTAACGAAATTACTGCAACATCCTTCGTGTGCTTCTGAGCGTACCAGGTTGTCCTTAATTAAGGTCTCAACTCATTCTTTTTTGTCTGTGTGACGAGCTCCATCCTTTAGTCTTCCAACAAAGTATGCAATCAACAGATCTAAAATTTTCAAAAAGAAGTTTTGTTCTGGATTCGCTGTCTTGCTTGAGTCACTACATTCACCCAATTGAAAGTGAATATAAAGATGTCACAATATGAATATTTTAGTATAACATAGTGAAATGGATTCATAAAAGTAATGAAGAAAGTAGATGTTATTTTAATTGAAACCAGAAAAGGTAGGGATTTAAACCAACCAATGCAGAGAATATGGTAGACTAAAAGTCATAATTTATTAGTTTGAGATGTTGTATGCATTGTAGATCATAAAAGTCATTCTACCTTCTACCAACACTTCCTCTCGTTCAATCAAATTTCTTCTCATTCCTATTTCCACTAGCACCGTCTCCCTCCTTTGTGAAGACATTTGCCACAGAACTTTCTTGTGTTTCATAAACTCATGCTTCTTCCCAAAATAGTCATAACCCACTATTACTTTTTAAACTCCATCTCCAAAAACCAGTTTTGGTTACTTCACCTTTCCAAACTATATGTATATACACGCCATTATTTAAAGTCTTTTAAGTCTCTAAATCCTGTCCACCTACAACCCTTCTCTAAGGCATATCTAATGAATCTTATTTTTCTCAATCTTAGTACCTAGGAGAAATTCCTTTCCGTACTTGAAAGAATGAAAAACTAGATGAGAGAAACTAACATGATTGCTTTCATTAAAACAACTCTACCAATACAAGAGACATATCTACTCTCCCGTAAGCTCAATCTTTGTCTGACCACATCTACAATCAATTCATGAGGTTTTGCTCCAACAGGTTTGGAAACCATCTGACCTTACAATACGTACATTTTGCTCTCATTACCAGCGAGATCCCATCCACCTTTAACCCTACCAATTAGGTCATTTGAAAATTCACCTTTAAACATTAGCTAATTCAAACAGTTGAAAAGTTGCTCTTTATCATTCACACATTCCGTCAACTTTTTATTCCATTCCGCCAGTATTCTTTGGAAATTTATGTGTCATGTTCTAATGCAAAAACAAGACAATGCCCTATCAAACACATATCTAACAACATATTGTAAACGCAATACCAGCTAATTTTAGCTTTTTCAAAATTTTGTTTGCCCTTTTTTGCGTTTTTGAAAGAGCTGGAAATCCCTCCATCAGAGCTGATATCCGCCTCAGCAGCTATTTGTTCCCCTTCATCCTCATTAGTGAATGAACCATGTATACCTCTGGTTCTGCATACAAAATTGAGACAATTTATCAGTGAGCCAATTATAATTACATTATTCACAACTACTTGATTTCACCATTTCTCATCTTAAGATCCTCGTTTATGACTGTTAAAAAAAATGTTTGGGTGGTCAACATAAGATATTCCAACTTAATTTCAATCATAAAATACACCATGTCATTCTGAAGGGTGGTGGAAAACAATGTTCTCTATATCAACATAACAATTGAATACAAAGAGGTTGTTAACATCCAACTTATTTGGTCTTCTACTTTCTTCTATCATTATCCAAACAAAATCCCCGATCTACGAATTGAGCCTGTTGTGCATAAGGCTTGGTGGGATCATGCTTTGAGACTGAAGCCATATTAGGTACAGACGCATGAATAAATAATTTTGAATATACATGAACTGACGTAATTAGGATTATAGACATAAATACCATTTCCTCTCTCCAGTTATCTAAATTCCTACTTATCTACCACGTTTCAAGTAGCTTAAAAGAGTTTGAATCAAGGAAGTAAAAGAGATTTGCTTCTTGTTTTAACTTTTCTACAGTAGAACCAAAGTATCAAAATAGGTATCCATACCTTGTTAGGTTGTATATGAACTGACATATCAAAGCACCCAAGATGAAGGCAACCACCAGAAGACTGACAAGAAAACTGGGATCGAGAGGAGGAGTTTGCATCTTAAATAACTATATGAGAGAGAGTTTAGCAGATAGGGTGAGAAGAATGATCCAAGTTATAATATTTATAAGATCAGAATAGTGCAAAAATGAATTTGATGTTTCAATGAAAAAATATTAAAACACAGTCACTTTCTTACTGAAAAAAAGTAAGGAAAAAAATGTGCTTTGTATAAAAAATACTATTGTATACTGGAAAAGGTGCTTCTGATGCACATTGTTATGCGTCTTGCATCTAATTTTAAAATGAATCTTAGAAAAGGATGTTTTAATTTACTAGCTATGTAGCTATAGAAAATTGCTGATGAAATCTATGAATTCTATTGACAATTCTATAACAAAACTAGAAAGGACGTTTATTAACACTTCTAAGTAAAAACCACCTGATAACATGATGCTCTAAAATAAATAGAGGAGAGGTGCTTCACAGTCTGTGCAGAACATAAAATGTTAATAAAATGTACACACGCACAGACCAAGATGCAGAACATAAAATGTCACTAGTTAAAAAAAACCCACAAATCCAACAATACTATTTACGCGAGTTAAATTGAAGAATCAATGTTCTCCAAGAAGACACTCTAGTGCAATTCTTCTCCGTAAATTCCATAATCAATTAATTATTCATGTCTGTCAATAATTATATATCCAACTAATATAGAGTCCAACCAAAGGAATTATTATAGGTTGAGAGCTAAAGCCCATGACATACTGTATCTGCTGGCCTAGAACATTCCGAGTTTCAATCTCAATTATACATAAACTAGTACTTTGACCTGTATAACTCATGGGATATTTAAAAAAAAAAAAAGAGTATACTTTTTATATAAATTTTGTTTGATAGACAGAAAAATTCGAATAACAACAAAATCATATGGATAATAAATATGAGAACTTACCATATATCATATAACTTTACTTTAAATCAAAATCACTTAATGAATTTTTTTATCATTATGCACTTTATACATTTGCATATGAATATACTACAATTAGAAGAAGTTGTATATCTCATATTTATGATCCAAAGTTATATGTATGAGCCAAGGTTATATGCATTTGTGTTTAAATATTTTTATATATGTTTTTGTAGATTACATTTGTAGTTATAGTAGTTACATTTTCATCTCCATCCAAAATGAGTATTTTTAATTCTTTCTTTTGTTTTGACTCTAGATACTGCAACATATAATTGACCATATATGAATACTGAAAACAGAAGATCAAGTCCAACTTTAAGGAGATATATTTAGGGAGAGATTGACATCGACTCTTATTTATTCACAAAACATAAAGATATCGAGAGTTGTCTTCTTTGAAACTTGAGACAATATCAAATTAGAAGGAATCAAATTCATTCTTGATATGAATATTTGATCACCAATTACATGTAATGTTAGTAACACAAAAAAACATTTTTCCCCAAATCATGAACTTGCAACCCTATTTCATTACATAGATCATTTAATGTTTCAGAAAAACATTACATGCACATCAACTTTCAGTTTAAATCGGTGATTGCAAATGTCATTCAAAAACTTTGATGTAAATTATTCACTTGAATTTCTTGATCTTTATTTGATTGAAAAGGTCTATCTGAACTTAGATAAGTTTCTTCTTAACCAGCTATTAAAGATAACACTACAAGAAAATCATGAAATAGAATCCAATATTTAGATAACAAAATAATTAGTTGCAATAGTAACTAAATTAGAGACCATTTTAGAAACTAAAAAAAAATTATTTCTAAATTAGTTTCTATTATTACTAAATATTTTCTAAATTGGTATCTAATTAACAACCAAAGTTTTAACTACCAATTATTTAGTTTCTAAATTTAGTAGCAAAAACTTTGGTTGTTAATTAGGTACTAATTTAAAAACTATTTAACAATAATATAAACTAATTTAGAAACCAATTTTTTTTTAGTTTCTAAAATGGTCTCTAATTTAATTACTATTGCAACTAATTATTTTGGCTTCTAAAAATTGATTTCTATTTCATGATATTCTATTAGTGTAAAATAAAGTCATTAACTTCTTCGACACATTTAGTTGTAGGACAAAGAGTTCCTCCATCATAAAAGAAAACCTAGAAGATATCATATTATGCAAAAAAAAAAAAAAATACACAAACTCAACCAATGAACATAAAGTTGATTTCATTGTTATAAATGAAAAGATCTTTTCCTATTTCAATATTGCCTTCAAAATTTTTATTTAAATTCATGTGTCTAATGTTGAGAATCAATAAATTCTTTTATATCTGTTACACTTTCACTTAATTTTGTACCATTTAATCTCATATTTTGGAAAACTTTTAGAAGTTTACAATGTTCCATAATTTAGAGTAGTTTATAGATGACTTCAAAATATCATATTGATGAGCACATTGGTAGTCACATTTAGAACATTTAATTTATCCTTCTAAGACTATAAAAAAAATACTTTTATTGGAATTTACCAAATATCAAAATTTTAATTATGAAGGAATTGGAAAAAATGATGAAAAAATGTTTGAGTGGTCAACATAAGATATTCCAACTTAATTTCAATCATAGAAATTTACAATCACTACTATATATAATAATTAATAATTAGTAACATAAAAAAAATTTACTAGTCAAATGTTACTAATAAGATTTAGTATAGTGAATATTTTATGTAAAGTTACATTTGATAAATGTAACGGATATTTTATGTAATTAAAGATTTTTAAGTAATATTTTTACTTTTTAATAGATATATTTATAAAAATATCACTAAATATTTTTAGTAAAATTTATTTAATAAAAAGGTAACATTTTAAAAATGTTACTAAATCTTTTAGTGATGTTTATTTAATAAAAGTAACACTATAAAAGTGTTACTATAATTTTTTATTAAAGTAATTTTTTTTAATATAGAGGCGACATGTTACTAAATTATTTTAATAATATTTAAAAAAATAATATTATAAAAATATCATTAATTATTTTTAATAATTTTTTTTAATAAAGAGGTAACATTTTGATGTTACTATTTTTTTTAGTAAAACAGTAACATTATAAAAATTTCATTAAAATTTTTTAATAACTTCTTTTAATAGATAAATAACATTTAAAAATATTATTAAATATTTTTAATTATATTTTTTAAAAGAAAATAACATTATAAAAATATTTAGTAAATTGTTTAATTAAAAAATTATACAAATTGTATTGTTTTTATTCTATAAGCCAGACTAGTCATAAAAAGTTGTCAAGACAAATATTTATAGTATTGAAATGAATATTTAATGTTTGAAAAATTTAACATGTTTGTCACTTTTATTTAATATATATTCCTAGCATATATAGAACTACATTCTTACAATCAATTCATGTAAGCATTTACTATAAAGCGTACAGTTAAATTCAACCTCTGGAGCTTGAAATGAAAATTGTCATCGGAATATGCCCTGCAGAAGAAGCTAATTGAATTGGAAGCATATGGTTTCGGTCTCTAATAGCAACCTATGATTCTTGAGTAACAGAATTTTAACAATTTTCACTTTTCCAGTTATGGCAGCCAAACAAAGTGTTGTGTTCACTTTCACTTATATACCTATTATACACTATATAACAGTTTTAAATAAAAAAAATTATTTTCTCTTCATTGTCATCACAAATATGTTTTACATAATAATTTATAGTTACGTTATTTCATAATTTTTATCCAATTGTTAATATCATTTAAAGTATCTTTGTGCATTATATAATTTTTCAATATTAATTTAAATACCATTTGGATTGTGATGACATTTTAATACATTGCTTATATCATCAAAGCCTCTCGTCTTTCTTTTTTCTTTGTGATAAAATCTTTATTGAACATCTCAATTAAATTTGTCTAAAGGTTGTGACTAAAGAATTGAATAATTCAAATGTAAGAACTGAACATAAAGCATTTAAAAAAACCATACTATTTAACTCCGGAAAAGTGTCTGGGAGTGGCAGTGGTAGTAGCTCTGCTTCACCCAGATCAATACCCAGCACTCCACTACCTGTACATGCATTTACACCAAAACATATCTCTTCATTAATTCAATGTTATTCATACTATAACACTACATAAATATGATTAAATTTATAGATAAATGAACACATATCGGCATATTTTTATACAAATATATGATCACACATTATTTAACAGTAAACTTTACTCTGAGGCTTGAATTTAGAGCTAGACTCGTAGGGGAAGAAAAAGGAACAAAGAGAACCAATTGCTTAAAAGAAAGAAAAGTCGCCTCAAACAACACACTCACTAAGTCTTAGTTAATGAACATTTGGTATATTTTATTTAAAAGTTAAAGTATAATGATGTAAAGATATACTAAATATTATCATATTTTAAAATCACATAATCATATATAGGATTCTGTGTTTCTGCATAATAATAAAACTTTCCAAAATCACATAAAGGCCAAATAATTATCCCACCATGAACAGATTTATATAATTATCCCACCATGAACAGATTTATATGAAGTAAAACTCTTATTAATAACATTGACCAACGTTTCCCACCTTCTCTCACACGTCACACTCCAAGATTTTTGTTATTAAATTTAAAATTTAAATAATTAATAGTTAAAATTTCATTTAAATAATTAATAGTTAAAATTTCTGTAACTAATTAAATATTAATTTATAAACTATTTATTAATAATAGAAACTAATTTAGAAACTAATAATTTTTGTAGTCTCTAAAATAGTCTCTAATTTAGTCACTATAACAATTAATTATTTTTTTTTCTAAAATTAATTTATATTTAATATTTTTTTATAGTAAATGTATAGTAAAATACAAGTGTGAAAATAATTTTAAGAGTCTCTCCTCCTTATTTTTTTAAAAAGGGATTTCTAAAATCACCATATCAAACCATATTTTTAGTATAATTTTACTTGAAGAGATATTTTGTAAAATAATTTTAAAGAAAAATATTAACAACAACAAATCTAAGTACACAGACTTGATTTTGCTCTAAGAGAACACCATTTTTGTGTTGTTTACGAAGAGACATATATAGATATATTTAACACAAAAGATATATATTATTTTACTTTTTAAATATTATTTTTCATACGAAATTAAATACAACAAAATATCGTAAAAAAATAAAGTACAATTAAAATATTGACCTGTTTTAAAGTAAGTCAAGTAGTGAACAATAAATAATACAGCACTACCTTTATATGTGAACCTTTTATCTTATAAGAGAACTTTATGTTGAATTTTAGCATTATATGTGACTATTTTATCTTGCAAATTTTTAACAAAAATGTCTAGTTATTGATCTAGATTTAAACTTTAACGACCTTATTCTTATTCGGAATTTGAACTTTAATGATTATTAGTGGTGTGAACCTAAGACTCGTGCAATGGGAACGGTGAAACAATTAGCCCGTTGTTGTTGCCATTAATAATGGATTAGGCTTTTTGATTATTTTTACTATATGGGTCTATGGAATAGGTCAAGCTGTTGCTAGCTAGTGCTTGTAGTGTACAAATTTTAGAAATTTTAATCACTTATTGTTTATTTTGGAGTTATAAATTTCATCACAATTTTGTTGTTAAAAATATACATTACAAATAATATATTTAAATATTTTTTAAGTTCGACTTTTAAATAATATGGAAATATTATATTTGTCTTTCACTATAAAAAAAAATAATTAAATCAATGCTAATTGTAAAAAAAAAAATTAGTTACTATATTAATTAAATTATATATTATTATAAAAATTTAAAAAAATTATTAGTATCTAAATTAGTTTATATTATTAATAAAATTTATAAATTAGTTTTTAGTTTTTAATTAGCTACCAAGATTTTAACTACTAACTAATTTATATATTAAAATTGATAACTAAAAATTTAATAATTAATTAGATACCAATTAGTTAATTAAATATCAATTTAGAAACTATCTTACATACCAATAATTTTTTACTTTATAAAATAGTACCTCTAATTTAGTGTAACTAATTATTTTCTGTCTTAAAATTGATTTTCACTACAAGAAAATGATGAAATAGAAACCAATTTCTAGATACTAAAATAATTAATTGCAATAGTAACTAACTTAGAGACCATTTTAGAAACTAAAAAAAAAATTGGTTTCTAAATTAGTTTCTATTATTGTTAAATAGTTTCTGAATTGATATCTAATTAGCAACCAATGTTTTAACTATCAAATATTTAGTTTCTAAATTTGGTAGCAAAAACTTTGGTTGCTAATTAGATATCAATTTAGAAACTATTTAACAATAATAGAAACTAATTTAGAAAACAATTTTTCTTTTAGTTTATAAAATGATCTCTAATTTAGTTACTATTGCAACTAATTATTTTAGTATCTAAAAATTGGTTTCTATTTCATGATTTTATTGTAATGTTTCACTTTCTAGTAGTGTTTAAGTCATTTTTCATCTTTACAAATAAGAACAATATATTTCAACTTCAAGTTGGTTGAAATAACATATTTATGATTAATCACCAAATTCAATATATTGTCAATTAAAGATTAAGAAATTAATTAATATATATTTAAATTATTATTAATCTCGAAGTATATGAAATTATTGGATGTATGAAAATAATTTTCTTTAAGAAATTCATCCGTTTTTAAACCTAAAGTTACCTTCATTTAAAGTAACATATGTGTTCATGTTTGTAGTACTGCATCGTTCTAATCATTATACCTTAGTTTCTTTAATCATCACGCTTATGCCCATTAGTCAAAATTTTGAAGGAGAATGGTCTCTAATCTGAGTGTATTATCATCCTCTCTACATTAATCAAATGGGATTGAATATTCTTGTGGCTATAATAATTATAGGTTCTCACACTAATATAATTATGATTAAATGAGCTGACACATGATTAAATGAGTTTAATTAATACAGATTACAACAGTAAAGAAAATTTCCTAACCTCATTGTAAGTAACACTACTGTAAAATATGTAAAATATGAAATAGAAACAAATTTTAGATACTAAAAATAATTAATTGTTATACTAAATAAATTAGATATTATTTTAAAAACTAAAAAAAAATTATTGACTTCTAAATTAGTTTTTATTGTTGTGAATAATTTTTAAATTAATATCTAATTAGCTACCAAGGTTTTTCTACCAAATTTAGAAATTAAGTAATTGGTAGTTAAAACCTTGGTAGTTAGATGCTAGATACCAATTTAAAAACTATTTTTTAATAATAGAAATTAATTTTAAAATCAATAATTTTTAATTTTTAAAATAATATTTAATTTAATCATTATAATAATTAATTATTTTTAATATTTAAATTTGATTTCTATTTGATTTTCTGTAGGGTAAGGAATACGTTGATTATGGTACAAAGGTTGCAATATGCTAACAAAACAAATGGTATATTAAAATAACAGAACAAAGGAAGACGTTGACTAATAAACGATTAATGGAAGACTACAGGATGATAATAAAGATAAAGTAGAGTTAAATATTATGTTAACTGTTTTTAAAAATAATAAACATTTAAAATTAAGATAAAGTTAATCAGGTTTCTCAATTGTATGTGTGGGTTACTTTACTTTTCCATTTTTTATAGTATTTTTGCGGAGATTAAGCTGGTCTTCAAAGAAAAAGCCTTCCATTGATAGTGTGTAAACCCTAAGAAGATGACCCAGGCACTCGCCACCATTATTAAGTTGCCAATTAGAATAGTCCATTTATTATGACTTTTTATCAGCAATAAAAAAAAAAAGAACTATTTTAAGAATAATCTAACCTTGTACAAAACTGTATCACTCTCCACTTATTATAAGTATGAATAATGGATCAAGCTTTTCAACTTTTTCTATACTAAAAATGGTATATATTAAGACTATATATCATTAAAATAAATTATTTTTCAGTATACGAACAATTTTTTTTATAATTATAACGAATAAATAATTAACTAAATTATGATAAATTTGGAAAATATTTTTAAAATAGTAAAATAAGAGCTAATTTTTTTCACGAATTAAAAATTATATTCGTCTCAATTACACTTCTTTCCTACTAGTTTTTATGACAGATTGTTTTTTATTTGTTTATAAATTAATTTTATTTGTAAAAAATGCGCATATAAACGTGTATAGAAATATTTCAACTCAACTAATTTCGTTGCTTTAGTGCGTGATTCATAATGATTTTTTTTTTCAATGTTACATATTTTACGATTTTTTTTATCAACAATGAATAAATATAATAAAAATAGGAAATCCTTATACAAAGATAAAACAAGATACATTACATATTTTACTATATATGTAATTTTTATCTATTTTTCAGTTTTGTATTTATATTATAATCTTACTAGTTGGAATTTAGACTTTAGCTATTATAATTATTACTGTTATTGATAAATGATATATTAGGATTTAACTTGTTATATTCCATTGCTTTCTTGCGTCATTTACCTTTTTCAGAAATAAATATTTTTAATGTATATTTTATATTTTGTGAAACCTATTTCAATACAAATAGAAGGTGGCCCAAAAATTATTAAAAAAAAAAAGAGACATGTTCATTAAGATATCTAGACAAAATTAACCATAATTATGTGTGTCTTGTTATCAAACAGAAATAGTATTATATAAAAATATGAAGATTTGGATGTACCAACACAGAAACAAAATACTCGAAAATTAAGAAATGTTACACACTGAATTCCCACATGTTTATTCTATCGAAATTACTGCAACATCCTTCGTGTGCTTCTGAGCGTACCAGGTGGTCTGAGTTAAGGTCTCAACTCATTCCTTTTTATCTGCGTGATCCGCTTGAGTCATTACCACTGCATTCAGCCAATTCAAGATAAAAATAAACATCTTTAAAGTGTGATAATATTTGAACACTTTTTAACCTTATACTCACAATAAAATATTAATATTTGTAATAAAAAAATTTAAAAAAAAAATAAGTATCAAACACATATTTAACAACATATTGTAAACGCAATACCTCTTAATTTTAGCTTTTCTAAAATCTTGTTTGCCGTCTTTTCTGTTATTGAAAGAGCTGGTGAACGCTCCATCATGAGATGTGATTTCCGCCTCAGCAAGTGTTTGTTCCCCTTTACCATGATTATTGAATGAACCATGTATACCTGTGCTTCTGCATACAAAATTGCAAAGTTGAGACAATGAGCCAATTATAATTATAATTATAATTATAATTATATTATTCACAACTACTTGATTTCACCATTTCTCATCTTAAGATCCTCGTTCATGACTGCTAAAAAAAGGAAAATGTACTTTGGATGGTCAACATAAGATATTCCAACTTAATTTCAATCATAGAAATTTACAATGATGAGATACACCATGTGATTCTGAAGGGTGGTGGAAAACAATGTTCTCTATATCAACATGACTAAATATAGAATAATAAATATGTACTCACAATTAGTAAAAAATGCATTAACTACAGCTCGTCAACGGATAAGTTAAATAAGTTACAGATAATTGAATACAGAGAGGTTGTTAACATCCAACTTATGTAGTCTTCTACTTTCCTCTATTATCCAAATAAAATTCTGGATCTACTAATTGAACCAGTTGTGCATAAGGTTTGGTGGGATTATGCTTTGAGGCTGAAACCATTTATTAGGTAGAGACTTGTTACTGCATGAATAAATAATTTTGAATATACATGAACTGACATAATTGGGATTATAGACATAAATACCATTTTCTCTCTCCAGTTATCTAAATTTCAACTTATCTACCACGTTTCAAGTAGCTTAAAAGAGTTTGAATCAATGAAGTAAAAAATATTTCCTTTTTTCATCAACAAATAATTAATTAAATAAAAAAGATATTTCGGAAGTATTTAAACCCATTTACAGATAAAGGACATGATACCCATCGATCTAGAACGGACACCACTCCCTTTCTAAAGCTGTCTATCAGGAACTATAAACAATTTACACATAAAAGGTACTAAGCCAAGAAGACCATAACCTCAAAACAAGAGCTTCTTTAAAACTAAAACACCAACAACAATAGAACCAAAGTATCAAAATGTGTTTCAAACCTTGTTCGGTTGTATATGAGCAGGCATATCAAAACAACTATTAAGATGGCAACCAACGGAAGAATGACAAGAAAAATGGGATTGAGTTGCATCTTAAATAACTATGAGAGAGAATTTAGCAGATAGGGTGAGAAGAAAGATCCAAGTTATAATATTTATAAGATCAGATAGGTGCAAAAATGGAATTTGATGTTTCAATGAGAAAATATTAAAACACTTGTCACTTTCTTAATGAAAAAAAAGTAAGGAACTGGGCAAATAACAATTCAGCAAGTGGTTAAGCATGGAAAAAAATGTGCTTTATACGGAAAAGGTGTTTAATGATGCACATTGGTTAACCACTGCATCTGAGATAAAGACTCTTGTTATGCGTCTTGCATCTCTAATTTTAAAATGAATCTTAAAGGGAAGTTTTAATTTACTAGCTATTTAGCTATGGAAAATGGCTGATGAAGTCTATGAATTCTATTGACAGTTTTATAACAAAACTAAAAAGGACGTTTATTAATACTCCTGAGTAAAAACCAGATAACATGATGCCCTAAAATAAATAGAAGAGAAGTTGTTCATGATTGAAATTGTTGGTTTTTTTTTACTGTGTTATTCATGTGGGTGATGATTTTTATAAGAGTTTGGACACTCTCAAAATGTTCCTCTTAATTTAAATTTATTTTTTATTAATAAAAAAATAGAGGAAAGGTGCTTCAGTTTTTTAATTTTAAAAAAAGACGAATCAGTTTTTAATTTTTATCTTTTGAACTGGGATGTTGATTCCCTTAGACGGTAATTCGACCATATACAACAAATCTTGTTTTCTTCCGCGGATCATGACAAGATTTTCTTTGACGACTTTCCACTGTTGATTTCCGAACTTGACTTCATGTCCCTGTTCATCCAACTGCCTAACAGAAATCAAACTTTTCGTCAAGCTTTGAACAACTCTGACATCCTTTAAAGTCCAAAAACGGACTAGCGTCTTCAACACTGTCACCCATGCTCGTAACATCAAGAGTTCTGTTGTTTGTTAGTCTTACATTTCCATAGTCTCCAATAACTAGATTCTACAATGCTTCACTGTTGTGGGTAACATGAAATGAGGCACCAGAATCCATGACCTAGGAATCCACATTGTTATCCGTGCAACAGAATAGGTCCTCGTCCGCGAAGTCTTATGCAATGTTGACTTGTTTATCATTTGGGCATTGATTCCTGAAATGCTCCTCCTCCTTGCAGTTCCAACATGTTACACTTGAGCAATCCCGAGTCTTTGACTGACTTATTCTTTTGTTCTTGCTCCCACTATCTCTAATATTTTTTTTACCTCTGGTGACATATAGCGATTCAAAAGATAATTGCCTAGAACTCCTTCTTCGAACATACTCGCCAAGAATGAGATCACGAATCTTTTCAAAAGTGAACCCATCGGATCCCGCTGAACTAGTAATTGTTGTAACCATTCCGGACCAACTGTCAGGCAAAGACGATAACAGTAGTAAAGCTTGAACTTCATCATCGAACTTAATGTCCACTGACATAAGTTTGGCTAAGATCGAATTCGTTTAATTGATGTGCTCAGTAACTGAACTGTTTTCCTTCATCCTTGTATTTACCAATTCTCTAATCAGAAGCACCTTGTTTGCAGCATATGGCTTCTCATACATGTTAGACAATGCTTCCATGATACCTTTCGTTGTCTTCTCCTTCAGAATGTTAAACGCAACATTCTTGGTCAAATAGAGTCGAATAATGGACATAGTCTTCCGATCCAAACCTACCCACTCTGCATCAGACATCTTTCCAAGCTTGTCATCTAAAATCATGTCTAAATCTTTCTGAACTAGCAAATCTTCAATTTTCATTTTCCACCAACTAAGATTTGTACCATCGAATTTTTCAATTCGGAACCTTCCATCTTCTGCCATCTCAAGCGACACTCACGATCCACAAAACAATGAAACCCCACCCAAAAAACCTAAACTCAATCTATCTTACCTTAAAAATAACTGCAGCAACAACACAACATGTACCTGAAACTGCTTCGCGAATGGCGCGGTGATGAGGAGGTGCGACAAGTAGCGGCACGTGCGATGAGGTTCAACGAGAGGCTTAGCAAGGTGTGGCGATAGGCGCGAAGAGAGGTGCGACTAGAGGCGGCGCACGGTGCGAATTTTAAATATTTCTTTGTGGACTACATTTGTAGTTATAGTGGTTACATTTCCATCTCCATCCAAAATGAGTATTTTTAATTATTTTTTCGTTTTGATTCTGGGTTACTTCTAAAATTGTCTTTTCTTGCTTTTCTTATTCAGATTGGTGTTTTGATCCTTTGACTTGTATGTATTTGATCAAGAGATTTTAAATTTATAGGAATTTTTAGAAGGCTGGGATGAGGTGTTAGTCTGTTCCTGAGCTTGTTTTTTTAGGTCTCTGTTGGCCTATATTTTTGTTTGCGATTTTGTATAAGGGTTGAATCACTCCTTAAGGGATTCTTATTTATTTATTTATTTTATTTTATGTTCCTAATAAAAAAAATTGACCATATGTGAATAATAAACACGGAAGATAAAGTCCAACTTTAGGGAGAGTTTGACGTTGACTCTTATTTATTTGCAAAATATAAAGTTATTGAGAATTGTCTTCTTTGAAACTTGAGATAATCTCGAACTAGAAGAAAACAAGTTCATTCTTGATATGAATATTTTATCTTTTTGCATGTAATGTCAGTAGTAGAAATAACATTACTCCATCGTTGCTACCGCTGCCATTGCTGGCTTAAAGTAATGTGAAAAGGGATATCTTATCTCTATTTTTTATTATATCCTAGAGACATTTTGCCATGGCTAGAAATTGAACCCAAGCCCCAAATAATATTTACAAGCAAACTGCAGCAGCCAGGATTCGAGCTCAAGTCTTTCCAATGACTAGGGAAAGCATTGACCACTAGACCAGACAAGTTCTTTGGTCATATTATCATTTTTATTATACATATTAATATAATTTATACATATTAATATAATTTATAATAATAATAATAATAAAATAAATTATATTCATATTATTAATATTATTAATATTATTAGTATTAATATTCATATTATTAGTATCCGCATTTTTTATTTTTTCATTTATATATATTTATGTTTAATATTAAAATTTGAATAAATAATATTATTATTTGCACATTTATCTTAACAATATAAATTTATAGTATATTATAAATAAAAAATGACATTATC
>Ga0123342_1006413_pt1 | contig 16317 bp, 6 predicted proteins | sample Turbeawhitnodule_FD_89960 | JGI IMG/M metagenome (GOLD analysis project Ga0123342, IMG submission 89960) | Root nodule microbial communities of legume samples collected from Mexico - Turtle bean Mexico white nodule | ecosystem: Host-associated > Plants > Roots > Nodule | place: Mexico: Nepantla... | reverse complement strand
TTAGTAGTCTTTTAATGCGCTTTAATTTCCTCAAAAGATACTTTCATTTATATTGCAAAACTACAACTTTAGTCAAAATTGAGTTTCAGTTTCTGAATGGAGAAGTGGGTTGGGGGGATTCATCAACACAAATTGTAAGTTTGAACTGAAATGCAAAAATATATACATGTTTGTGTTGTGGCTATGTGCATGGAAAGTAACATGGATAAGAAAAATAAACCTACCATTGAATGCATCCTGCTGGGAGCATGGACAGCATGGGAGGCGAAAACATACTGGATTGAATGATCCTATGTGTTGAAGCATTTGTGCTTTAGTGGGAATAGCTGGTTGAAACATTTGTGCTTGTTTCTGTGTAATTCTGATGTTGCGTAATGTATGTATATTGTTATGATTGAATTGGTCCAAGATATCAATATTTGTACTGTAATCAGGTCTCGAAACTGTTACGGTAGCTACTGCTTCAAAAGACCGGACATTGAGGCTATGGAAGGTAACTAAAGAAAAGCTGCTAAACTACAGTTTCTTATGCTGTGCTTATGCTTATTATGTTATGTTTTCCCTTTTGTATAAAAGATCAATACAGAGGAGACTGCAAACCATCCCATGAGGGTCAGGGCTTACAAAATCTTGCGTGGTCATAAGTCTTCTGTACAGAGTGTTGCAGTACAGACTTCTGGAGAAATGGTTTGTATTTTCTTTTCTATTTTTCTCCACCTTCTGTCCTTGATTTATAAGTAGAGTAATAATGGTCTGTAACATTAGTCTTCCTTGTCTCACGCATAGGTTTGTTCTGCTTCTTGGGATTGCACCATCAATCTATGGCAAACTAATGACTTTAATGCAGAAGATGACCTAGTGTCTAAGAAGAGAAAAATTGGAGGTCAAGTTGAGGAGTCTCAATTAGAGGTTTGTAGAACTTCCTTACACCTTATTATTTATATTGTGCTGTTGAAAGTGCAATTTGTGTAGTTACATTTCTTCCAAAAAATTTGTATTGTTTTAACTTTAACTTCTAAGGGATCATCAGAGATGACACTTTACTCTTCTTTGTGTTGTAATTGATGAATGGAATAGTAAAAAGTTAAGGATGATGCTGACTTGCTGCATCTGTTTTCAACTGGATGAATGCAAAGTACTAAGGTTACTGTGTATGCTGGCACTAGAGGCTGGATGCCATAAAGGAAGATGTTTTTGAATCTATTCTAGAAGAAATTTGACCATCTGATTCCGAGTCAAGTTCAAACTTATGTTAAAAATTATTTTAGACCTGTAAAATTGTTAATTAAAACCTTGTAGCTTTTGTTGTTAACTTATTTCCTTTCCCTTTTGACGTATCAATCTTTAGTTTTCATTGACATTTGACAAATAAGTTTTCATCTGTTGTATTGTAGGGAGAGGCTTTCACTACCCTTGTTGGCCATACACAGTGTGTATCTTCTGTGGTTTGGCCACAACGGGAGTCAATATATTCTGCATCATGGGATCATTCTATTAGGAAATGGGATGTGGAGACTGGAAAAAACTTGACAGATATAGTAAGTTGAAAAATGAATGCCCCAGTTTTGTTTAAAATAGTACACATTTGAAGTGTTCATTTTTTTTTCTTTAGATAAAACTGACATTATGCCACTAGATGCTCAGTTGTTAAGTAAGTATTTGTGTATAGTCAGGTAACTAAATTAGAAGTGGTTTATTGCACAATTATCAATTTTCTGCTCCTGTTCTTTCCATGAATATAAAAAATGTCATTTCGTAATCAATTGTCATTTCGTAATCCTACATTGATTAGAGATATGACTAAAATAAAATTTAAGTAGGTAAGAGCCTTATCATACAAATCAATTTTGCAGGGTTGAATTAAGTTTAAACTCTCATTTTGAGATATGAATTAAGTTCAAATGATCAATTAATAGATATTTTCACTAAATCTTTATGAGGCCCTAGAATTAATTATACTTGTAACAAACTTGATACATATAAATTATATGCACCAGCTTGAAGGAGAGTGTTGGATGTAACAGGCTTAACCCATATATTTTGTATGTTTCTTATGCATAAATAGATAACCCAATGTGTTCATTATACACATGGGATTAATCTTATACCTCCTTTTACTTTATTTTTGCATAGTTAAAAAAATCAATGTTTTAGATTAGATTGTCTTCTATGTGCAGTTCTGTGGGAAGGCTCTCAATTGCATTGATATTGGTGGGGAAGGTTCTGTTCTGATAGCAGCTGGTGGTTCTGACCCCGTCATTAGGATTTGGGATCCTCGTAAGCCAGGTGTGTTAAACAAAGCTACTTGTCATTTTTCTCCCACCTCGATAGTCAATCACATGCATGATAATATCTTATAAAAAAATCTTTCTTCTCTGCAGGCACTTCTGCTCCTGTTTTTCAGTTTGCTTCTCATACGTCTTGGGTTTCGGCCTGCAAATGGCATGATCAATCTCGGTTTCATTTAGCTTCTGCATCCTATGATGGGAAAGTTATGTTATGGGATCTGAGAACTGCGGTAATATATCTTTATTCTACCAAGCTATTTTTTCTCCTAGTGTGATTACATGTCCATCTTTGGGTTTTTTTCCTGATTTTTCTCCATTGTTGTTGCAGTGGCCTCTTTCTGTCATTGAATCACACAGTGATAAGGTATAAAATATTCTTTCCATGTTTTAGCATGAAAATAATACCTTTCCACAGCTGAGCATTTTTTTTATGCGCCGGAGGAGTAGCCAAATTTGTTATTAATAGAATTGTCATTTGTTTAACTCAGGTATTGTCCGCTGATTGGTGGAAAAGCGACAGTGTTATCAGTGGTGGAGCAGACTCCAAACTTTGCATTTCTTCAGGAATCCCTGTAAAGTAAGGTAAACTTAAATCATATCATGACAATTTTTTTTGAGATGGTGGGATATTGGCAGATATTTCTTATATGTAGGGAACGAGTCAAGTTTTGGCCAATTTTGTCTTAGGCTAGTCACAACTGTCAAGTGTTTTATCAGTTGTTGTGAACAAATTCTTATTTATGTCTTGCTAACGGCAATTGATGTAAACACTTGAAATTATTCTTATAATTTTGTACGACAAATCTTCGAACACTTCACTTAATTGTGCTCTACAGTATGTTTCTGTTTGGGTTATTTCTTGCATTTTAGTTATTCATAATTCGAAAATACTTGCAGTAATCTCGATCATAAAGTGTAGTGCTGTATTGGAGGTTTTCGCTTGGTTCAGTCCATGGAACGCTTAAATTGCATTCCTCGTATGATTCATGCTATATTACCTGTCAACAAATAAATATATTGTTGTATGCTCTGCAGCTATAGAGTTAGTGAAATATGAACTCCCCATGGATGGCTCAATCCCACACACCAACTGTGCTGCTGATGCAGGAAATAACGCTGCTTCGAATTCCTCTCTGCAATATTAAGTGCCCATTCTGATCAGAAAACACTCTAATCTTTTCACTTTCTGATCCATTTATGCAATAGGTCCCTAACTTTCTCTGTAATAATCTTCATACGGCTTCAGCTGACCTGGTTTTCTTCTCTCATCTGGAATAATCTTCATATATGTGGATGAATTTGTTAACCAATCTAAAACATAAAATACTAAACTATCAGGTCCATGACCTTTCCAATCATTTCCATCATTCATTATTCCATTCCTCATTTCTGAAGACATCCCGTTTTTGAATCCAGTGACCATGGTTCCGCTAACCGAAGCACCACGACCGTTTTCTTTAGCTTGAAACTGGGTAATGGGAAGAAATAGACCTTGCATTCATTTGGTAATGCTAATTCTAATGAATTTTTATCTCTTCCAAGAAAGTTTTCTTTAAATTAAATGTGTATTGTTAAAATCTACCTTTATATTCAACTTTACAATGATTTTATATACATTTTCAATTTAACTGCTTAATATTCTTAAATTTCATGTCAGGAACTCTAAGCTTAGCATAATTAAAATTACAGCACAACTCTAACAAAAAAAAGGAGAAACGTCACAATTTAAACTAGTACGTAATTGACCTGCAATATAGTATTATTCCACACTACATAACACCTATACCAAAATCAACTGCATGGGTTAAGACCAAAGACATAGCTATACTTTCACGATTTCAGCCAGTTGACAACTCTATTAATATTCTCTGAAGATTCACCACCTGCAATGTTGTTCATGACCTTCTCTTTAAGTTCTAGACTCCTTGTTCTTATCTGTTCATCATTCACCAATTGGTCCAATTTTTTCTTAATCTCCCAGCGTGACACAAGTCCATTTTCATCTGAGTTCAATCGCAGTCCAATCTTCAGCTCTTCGCAAATGTAATTTCTGTTATGAAACTGGTCAGTAAAATAAGGCCAGCACAAGAAGGGCACCCCACTAGACAAACCTTCTATGATAGAATTCCAACCACAATGGGTAACAAAACAAGCTATGGAAGGGTGGTTTAGTACCTTCAGTTGAGGGGTCCAACCAACAATCTTACCTTTACTCCCCAAGAATTCAGAGGGGTAGGTCATCTTATTGTCTTGTCTTACAACCCAAAGAAAAGGTCTATTGTTGAGGTCAAGCCCAAGAGCTAGTTCATTGAATTGGTTTTGGTCAAAAAGAGTGAAACTACCAAACGCAACATAGAAAACAGAACAATGGGGTTGTTGATTTAGCCAATCTATGCAAGAGTGATCTTCTTCCCAGAACTGTCCCAGTGATCTTGCAATTACATTTGTGTTGTCATAACTTCTCAACAATGGACCTACTGGTAGGAGCTTTGGAACACAAGATAATGCACTAGGTTCAAGTTCACATGTGGTGTTGCAAATGTACCACTTAGCCAGATTTGAATGCTGCATACAGTGCACCAGATAATTGAATATTTTCTTCTCTGTTGTTGGGTTATAGACTTTTGACCACCAAATGGCTTCTGTGTCCATTGAAGGCATGCTTGGTGATATTTGAAATGTCCCTTTCGTAATTGGAAATCCTAGAGTGTCAAACAAAAATAGAGATATTATAACTGTTTGATATGTATTCACTTCCTAATTTCACAAGTAACAAGATTGTCAACACCAAAACCTTTTAATATTTATGTTCTTAATATTATAAGTAGAAATGAACCAAGAACACAAAAGAATTTTCACCCCACTAGATAAGGGTAGCTATTTTTAAAGAAAACAGAACCAAACATAATTGATTACATACCATGAGAATCTATGATTCCATCTTGAATGAGCTTAGGGATGTTGTATTCCAAGGCAAACATGGCTGCTGATGCTGTCCAGAAGAGAGTTCCTTTGATTCCTAGCTTTCTCCCTACTTCCAATGCCCATCCCATTATCACATCAGCAACTATGCATGTGATTTTGTCACCACTATTCACATAGATATCTTCTATGAGCTTCTCTAGCATGGAAGGCATGGTGCTTAGCACAGAATCACACAGCTTACCCAAATCACTTCTGTCATCATCAGGTTCTAAACCATCAGGGATTGAAACCAGCTTTATGGTTGGTGATTCTTCAAGGCTTTCTTGCTTGGCCACTGAACTCATCACCCTCTTGTGGATGAACTCTGAGTTCACAAAAGTGATTTTGCATCCATGCTCAACCATCTTTTGTGAGAAGTTCATCAAGGGATTGACATGTCCTTGGACTGGAAATGGCACAACCAAGAGATTTGGAATGTTCATGTTACTTCCTTTCTATTTTCTTCTGATTTTGAGGCTATGCTCAACACTGCTTGGTCAACTCACTCTGGTTTGCACTTTATACACATAGCTTTTGTTTGTATGCTGAAATAACATAAAAAAATGGAAAGGATACTTAGTGAAGCCTGATTATTATTTATATATATAAGACATAGCGAAAGTATGATTAATTTATTTTAGGTATAATTATTTTTGTGCTTATAATTTGTTTCTTCTACAATGAAAAAACATTTAACAATGTTATGGGTTCACTTATTTGCTTCCTTTCTCGTCAGATTAATTTTACATAATATATTTGCTCAGCAACAGTATTTTGCCTAACAAATTAGAATAGAAAAGTATATAAAAGCGTTGAAGTTTGAACTTTGAGAAATTTTTATTAGAATTATAAAAAGTGTAATTTGGTTTCTTAGTTTCTTAGACAAACAAAAACTGAAAGGAACTTCTAAAGCTGAAATGTTTTCAAAATTTTTTCCTAAACATGTGTGACCTCAAAGAAACCCTTTGCACTAGTTTTTCCCTGTCAAAGTTTGCAAAGCTTTTCCAATCCATGTGCAATGTGTCAGGGGCAGGGGAGACAAACTTAAATATATTTTATAAAATATTAAGATTAAATTAATTTTGTTAATAATTATAATAATAAATTGAATATTAATTTTAAATAAAATAAAAAGGTAATTATATCTTTATTTTTAATAATAATGAATGTTAAATAATATAGTTTTACTTTTGTTATTTGCATAAATTTCTTTATACACACTTTTAAGAAAAAAAAGAAGACTAAATCACTATTAAAGATAATTATTTTTACAATTTATATATATATATATATATATATATAATACTTTAATCACTTTCTTTCTATAATTTTAGACAGTAAGAACTAAACAAAACTAAAAAACGGATTAATTGTATGTGTAAGAATGATTTTTAAATATGGGAATGAAAGGTAAAATTGAAAAATTTAGGATCAAATAAATAATTAAATAAAAAATGATTATTTTTCTATAAATTAAAATTGTTCAATATATAAATTAATTTGTCAAAGTTTTCTCATACAAACTTTTTTAAAAAATAGTCTTAATTTATGTATATACTAATTTTAATTTACACAGATGATTTTATTAACCTTTTGTTTTAAAAATGTTGATAGAGAAAAGTTTGAAGGATCTTATCTCGAGGTTGCAGCCTGCAGGTAATTTTGAGCTGTTACTGATGGTTAGAGGATGAGACACGAAACGTAGAAAATATTAAAGTATTCGATCATCCATCAATATGACCTCAGATTAATCTTTATAATATATATATATATATATATATATATATGTATGTATATATATGTATGTATGTATATCGGGACCAATGCTTATGCACATGTCTTTTTTTATTTTTATTTTCTGTTTGTATTTTTGTTTATTTGATTAGGAACGTTACTTTAAATTATGATTAAAATTTAATAGTCAATTTTTGGTGTAATAATTTTTTAATAAATATTGTAAATTTTAATAGAATATATGTATTGTTATTAAAAACTATATATGTAAGATAAAGTCTGATTTAGAAAGTGGTGCAAAAAGAAATTAGTGAGGTGTAGTTACTAAAGCCCACAACCATGTTTACAGTTTCCATGAGTATGTGTTGAATGATTCATTAATAATCGAGTTTAATTGGTCTCTGGTTATGTGTAATGTAAGTTGTGTTTGTTTAACAAGACTCTTTCTTCCTACACCTCTATACCTTCTTCTGTCACCCCATACTAAATGTAAAAATACCGTTTTCTCATTTTTTGTGTCACCTCCATACATAATCCGGAAGTGTTATTGAGATTTATAAAATTCGGAACTCTTTTTTGCATTTGAAATAAGCCTATGGATTATGTAATCCGGATATATCCTGGATTACATAATCCAAAAGTCAGTCTCATATTTAGAAAAGACTTCTGGATTATGTAATCCAGAAGCTAATCAAACGTCTGAAAAAAAGACTTCCAGATTACATAATCTGAAAGTTAATCTTATATATAAAAAAGACTTCTGGATTATGTAATCTGGAAGTTAATCACAAAAGGCTTTCGGATTACATAATTCAGAAGCTAATTCTAGATCTAGAAAAAGACTTCCAGATTATGTAATCCAAAAATATTAAAAAAGAGTATTTTTGAAATATAAAAACATATGAGGGTGGCATAAAAAGGTACGGAGGTGCAGAAAGAAACAGCCGTTTAACATAAGAACAAATGAGCTATGAGGTAGACTAATTATTTATTCAAGCAATTTCAAGATTTTGATTGATTGATTGTTTATTAAATTTTGTTTGATTTAGTTATTTATCTTCTATCCCCTTTTTATTGGATTGAAAAATGAATAGATATTTTTTTTGATTTCATTCTATTTAAATTTTATTAATATGTGTATAATTCAGTAGTCAAGTCAAAGTGTCCAAAGCAAGGGTAGTTTTTATGAGAATGGATCCGTAGTACCTAGGTTGAATAGTTATGTTTTATGGGGAGATTACAATAAATTCTATTAATTTGGGTTTTTTTTTATGATGGTTTATGTCATGCAACTATTTACATATATTTGTTAGATGTAATAATGTAGATGTTAGAAGATGATGCCATGTTAGTAGTTGTGCTATGTTTCTGAATTACAATTTTTTAAGTTAAAAATTTATTTCATTGGTATTGAAAGATGTTGTTCAATTATTTTCTTAGCTCCTTCTATGATGCTGCAATTGCATAGCTTTTTTGGTGTTTAAAACTCCTTTGTAAACTACATTGGTTATAGAATTCAAATGTAGTTTTTGGTTGTCATGAATTAATATCTTCAATCCAATTTTAATTCGAATTCTAGAAAATGTAACATATTGTTGACCATGATTAAAACCCGGTGATTGTAAGTACAATCCTAACGAAACTAAAGATTAATCTTGATTTTGTTTATTGTCATGTCGTAGGATAGGAGGACTGAAAACTTCTTATAATAAACTTGAAAGGCCATGTAATTCTAACGGTGACATTGCAACTTTTCTTTCTTGTAATAATCTTTGTCACAATTACAAAATTTACTAGTCTGATAACTATTAATCTACTTCTTGGTCCAAGTTCCTCAAAAGTATGATTGTTACTCCAATTTTGAGATTAATCTTATGGTTTGACAAACCATATGTATTTAATGAACTTAGAAATCTTAGAGTAATTAGATCATATGTAACCACTTATAAAAAAAAATTACTATACACATATTGAAGAGAAACAGAAGGTAGTGAATGAAATCATTGAAATCAGAATTTTGTTGAGTAGATTGTGTTGGATGAGTTCTTAATTGATTTTGCAAAATTCATTAAAAATACCTAGAAGCTAAACTATGATTTTAAAATCAATATATTTTATTTAACTAGAAGCTAAAACTTCATAATCATTAACCACATCACAAAAATAAAAAAATTATATGAATTAACTAAAGGATACAAGATGTGCGCAATATTTGAAAATTCATTGTGTTGGTTCTCATTATATATAAGAATATTTATTCTCCATTATTTTATTTTGAATCACAAAATATCAACCTTGTTCACCCAATAAACAACATCTAACTAATAGTAAAAGTGAAAGCATTATATTGTTTCCAAATTGCACCCATGTTCACCACTAAGAAGTTTATCCAAAGGAAAATGAATTTTTGACACCATGATCCACTCCACACCCTAATATATTAATATTTTAATTATTTTTAATTTTAAAATTATTTTAACATTTTACATTTTACCTATATTTTTATTAAGAAATTTTTTTAAATTTATTTTATTATAAATATTAATATTTTGTTGTGGATATAAAATGGAAGAGGTTTCAAAATATTATCACTATTATCCGAAATACACACATAGAAGGAAAATCCTACTCTTTGAGCCACTTGACCAATTTGTTAAGGTTCTCTGAAGATCGACCTTTGTCTAATTGGTTGTTCTTTATCTTTTCTTCTAACTTCAAAGACCTTGTTCTTATGTTCACAGAACTTGATACTTGCTCCAACTTCTTCTTTATCTCCCACCTTGACACAACTCCATTTTCATCACAGTCCAATCCCAGCCCAACATTCAATTCATCACAGATATATACTTTGTTATAGATTTGGTCAGCAAAATATGGCCAACACAAGAAGGGTACCCCATTACACAAACCTTCCATGGTAGAATTCCAACCACAATGAGTGAGAAAACATGCTATGGCAGGGTGACTTAAAACCTTTTGTTGAGGAGCCCAATTCACTATCTTACCTTTAAGCCCTTGGAATTCATTAGGGTATGCCATTTTATTGTCTTCTCTTATAACCCAAAGGAAAGGTCTATTGGTTAGGTCTAGTCCTAGGGCAAGTTCATTGAATTGGTTTAGATGAAAAAGAGTGAAACTACCAAATGCAACATATATGACAGAACAATGAGGTTGTTGATCAAGCCAACTCATGCAAGAGAGATCTTCTTCCCAAAGTTGTCCAACTGATCTTGTTGATTCATTTATGTTGCAATAGTTTCTCAACAATGGGCCAATTGGGAGGATTTTGGGAAGAAAGGTTAAAACCCTAGGTTCAAGTTCATATGTGGTGTTGCAAAACCATAGTTCAGTCAAATTGAAAGCTCTTGCACAAGTCTCCAAGTAATTTAATACTTGTCTAACATTTATTGTACCCAAATTCAACCAAAAAAGGGTTCCTGTGTCCATTTCTATCATGCCTGGTGATATTTGAATTGTCTTTTTAGTGGTCAACAATGACCCTGCAATAAAATAAAATAAAATTAGTAAGTAGTAATTTATGGGAATAAATTTCGTTATATTAAATATTTACACTATAAAAAAAATTATTAAATAAAAATTAATCTTAAAGACAAAAAATAATTAATTATTATATTAATTAATTTAAATATTATTTTAAAAATTAAAAAATTATTGATATTAAAATAATATCTAAATTAGCATGTAATTAATTATTAATGTTTTAGGTATCAAACTTTTAAATAGCAACTTTAGAAACTATTTAGCTATTTAGTTGATAGATAAATTTTTTAACTAATTAAATATTAATTTAGAAATAATTTATTAATAATAGAAATAATTTTAAATACTTAAATTTATTAATAATAGAAACAATTTTAAATACCAATAAATTTTTAACTTCTAAAATAGTATCTAATTTAGCAATATATTAACTAGTTATTTTTTTTTATCAACAAAACTAATTTTTATTTAATAATTTTTTTATACATGATTTCATTAGATAATTTTTTATATTTAATTCACAATTTTGAGAGAGGACTTGACTATTTAATATTTATTACAAAATTTAATCATAATTATAGAATTTTTTGTTGTTGAAAAATATTCAAAATAATTAAATTTATTTAGATGATATAAAAATAAGTTCTTATACATAAAAATAAAGGAAAAAGTTGTTAGAAAATAATAATAAATTACAAATTTCTAGATCCATAGAAGTATTTTTTTTAATTTTTAAATTGAATTTTAACTGATGTTACAAGTTTAAATTTATTTTATAAATAAATTATTTTACATATAAAGAACTAAAATGGAGAAAATAAGTTTTTCCCATCATAATAGGATAAAATAAAATCGTCTCATTTTTCTCTACTTCTAGAGTAGATTGATGGGTGTGATCTATGTGCTAGAAGTGGGAGAGACTGACATTGATGGATCATTGAAAGTAAAAAAAATACTTTTTAAATTTTAAGATGACTGAGGCCAATGAGATTGTGAATTAAATATGAGATTCACAATCGTGTGAATAACAATCGTAAGTGAATTGTGAAGACATAGAAATCAAAAGACTTTTAAAAATGGAAGGAGGTATGGTTGTGAGTGTCTTTGAAAGTTTGTTTAAAAGTATCATGTAATAATGATAACATTGGATTGTTGTTTTGCTTTGAATCTCTCTTTTATGTGCAATTGAGTTAGAAGCTTTAGGTTGACTTGTATAAGAGTAAAAATATCTTGAAATACCTATATTATTTGTTTTTTTTTTTCTGTTAAAAAAAGAATAAAATAAAATGTGGATAATAAATAATGAGATTCTTACAATCAGAATTGATGACCCCATGATGAATGAGTGTGGGAATGTTGTGTAGTAAGGCAAACATTGCAGCTGATGCAGGGGAGAATAGAGCTCCTTTGATTCCCAGTTTGCACCCAACATTCAATGCCCATCCCATGTGTATATCTGCAACAATCAATCTTATTCTCTTCTCATCTTTCAAACTCATATTTTCCTCTATGATGAGCTTCTCAAGTGCACCAGGCATGGTGCTTAGAATAACATCACTCACCTTTGCCAAATCCTTTCTCTCATCATCACCTTCCAAACCATCAGGGATTGACACCAACTTTATCAGTGATTCTTCTTCCTCTTGCTCCACCATGCAACTCACCATTTTCTTGTGGTTGAACTCTGTGTTCACAAAAACCACTTTACATCCATTCTCCACCAGCTTTTCTGAGAGGATCATCATGGGATTCACATGCCCTTGTGCAGGGAATGGTAGAACTAGCACAGTTGGAATGCTCATTCTCAAGTATAAGGTTGGTTTCGAATATCTAACGATTGGCCTTCAAATATATATGGTTTCAACTTCACTTGTATGGTTAGTATATAAGTCAAATTCCAAGAAGAAAATAATTGAATACAAATCAATTTTAAAGATAAAAAATAATTAATTAATTGTTATAGTGACTAAATTAGACATCATTTTAAAAATTAAAAAAAAACTTGGTTTCTAAATTAGTTTCTTATTAAATAATTTCTGAATTGGTATCTAATTAGCTATCAAGTCTTTTGCTACTAATCTTGCAAATCATCTGTTTTTTCATCTTTTACTAACATTGATATTCGATATCACTTCCTGCGAGACCAAGTTGGGAAGAATACGATCAAATTGGAATACTGCATATCAAAAGATCTGATATATTGTAGATATCACTACAAGAAAATCATGAAATAAAAATCAATTTTTAGATATCAAAATAATTAGTTGCAATAGTAACTAAATTAGAGACCATTTTAGAAACTAACAAATATTTTAGTTTCTAAATTAGTTTATATTATTGTTAAATAGTTTCTAAATTGGTATTTAATTAGCAACCAATGTTTTTGCTACCAAATTTAGAAACTAAATAATTGGTAGTTAAAACCTTGGTTGCTAACTAGATACCAATTTAGAAACTATTTAACCATAATAAAAACTAATTTGTTTTTTAGTTTCTAAAATTGTATCTAATTTAGTAATTATTGCAACTAATTATTTTGGTATCTAAAAATGAGTTTCTATTTCATGATTTTTGTGTAATGTATTTTCAATAAGCCATTGAAGCATTGCAGATCTGGTTATTAATTCAGATTTTATTAGCCTTAAATGTTGGTTATTAATTCTGATTTTATTACCTTAAACTATTTATCGTTATTATTGCATTAATGGTCAATTTTTAGTATTCCTATTTTATAATTTTATAGCTTCCACTAATTATAATTTTATTATATATATTATTAAAGTAAATAAAAATGTACGAATCAGTTCAGCAGTTTTACAATTTCATACAATTACGTTCCATCAGTTCCAATCTGATATACATGCAATTTTCTCTTATAAATTTGAATGACACAACATATTTTATTACATATTTAAAGCATATATAAGAACAGGTAGTTCCAACTCCTAAGCATTTCCTTAAAAAAAAATAAAAGTTATTTAGAAGTGATATTTGAGTTTGAAACTTTTCCCTATCTTGCATTAGAGTTTTATCCTCTGAGTCTAAATTTTTACCCAAAAAAGAGAGGAAGAAAAGATTATATTAACTGAAAAACGTTTACATGTCACTTTCTTCCATTATGTTAATGTTATTGTGAAGTAAATATTTGGGAACACAATAAGTTAAGTATGAGACTGATCAAGCTATAATTAACCTAAATGAATTTACTTTATGATATTTTTAGTAAAATTTGTTGAATCATTGTAAATTTTGTTCAATTAATTTGATGATGATGGAAAGATTATCTTCAATGCAGGATCTACATGTCCAATGATCCATCTCTGAACACCAATTAAGTAGAGTTATGCTCTATTGTTCCTCCCTAAATACCAAACAAATAACCCCAAAATAGATAGTTGATAAAACTATTCCAACAAAATTATTAAGATCTCATCGTAACTTTTATATAAATAAAGGACATATAATCTAAAGTAAAAAAATAAATATAATAATGACCATTAAATCTAAATTTACAATACAATTAATTAAAAACATAATTAAAAATAGTATGTTTCCTTCATATTATTAAATGATCATGCTTCACAAGCATATCACTGTTATAACTTTCCATTTCTTTTTTCTATTTGGAGATACCGTTTTATAAGGATCTAAAGATTATATTGGAAGCACCATTAATTATTTTCTAAAATTTGATAGAATACTTATTGAACATTCAATCAATTAGGTTAGTAACTATATAATCGTTATCAGAATTGAATCAATCATCAATCTAGTTACAATATAAAGTAAATGAATCATTGATAGAACTACTGAATCATTACACTTAATATAAAGTAAATGTTGACAGAACTAGTAATTTATTACACTACACTTAATATAAAGTAAATGTTGGTAGAATAGTGATTTATTACACTACACTTAATATAAAGTAAATGTTGATAGACTTTGATTTATTACACTGCAAAAATGAAGTGTATTAGTTGCCACTACAATTATATTATCTATCCGTAAATAATGTTCACCTTCAAGAGAAACTAATGAGTCGGTTAAGTTAATTATAAGGTGATTCTAAATATTTTAAAATCTTTAAGAGCATACAAAACTTATAATAAAAGAAATATAAATTTACTTACGTTGTTTTTGGGACAATAAAACAAACATTAATATTATATTTTATTTTAAATAAGTATACTTTAGTCTCAATCTAGCTAACGTATATGAGAATAGTAAAATAAAAATAATAAAAAATTATTATTAATGTATATGTGGATTTAGTTTTTTTTATTAACAACGAATTAATGAATTAAATGGACACTTCAAGTGTGTCTCAACCCTTATACAATGTTAAACAACTAAGATACAAACCAAATGATAAACAGTATAGAGCCAAACCATCGTTGGTTAATACTTGCACATACCGTTTGTAACTTAGACTAAGCAGTACTCCTACAAAATATATTGCACTGCACCATATGCTACCACATTGTGATTCAGACTTGAATAAATGATTTAACGAGTTCATTGCAAGTATTGGTTTTGAATGTAACTAGTATGATACTTGCTTATACTTCAATTTTTTTGTAAAAGAGTACACAATATTGATGCTGTATGTTGATGACATTGTGATAGTTAGCAATAATATGCTTGAGGTTGACAAGGTTAAGGTTAAGTTGAATAATGAAGTTAATGAAATATTTTGAAGCTACTAGAAAGATTATGGGGATTGAGATTATTAGACAACATGATGTGTAACATTTGTATGTGTCCTAGGAGACCTACCTAAGGAAAGTTCTTGACAAGTTTGAAATGGTAAACTAGAAACCTGTGTCCACGCATCTCGCTTCTCACTATAAACTGAGTGATGAATAATCTCTTGATATAGTGAGGGAAATAATTATATGGATGGTATCCTATATACAACTTTTTTTTGGTTATTTTATGTATGCAATGGTTTGCACTCGCCTAACACAACCCATGCCGTGAGCATGCTCATATCAAATCCCGATTGAGCATATTGGCAAGCTCTTAAATGAATTCCTCATAACATCAAATGATCAATTAGAAGAGTTTTAATTTATAATGGAGCTAGATGATATGTTAGAGACTTTCCCATAGAGTGTTATGTTAATTTGGACCACACTGAGTACCTGGACACTAAAAAATATCTCAGAGGTTATGTGTTTAATATATATGGTACTATGGCCAATCTACAAAATCTAGCAGTTTTGTCAATCATTGAAGAAAACTATATTGTCATGACATAAGCAGTGAAGGAAACCGTATAGATGAGGGTCTAGTCAAAGAGCTAAAGGTACAAAGATAGGTTGTCACCATATTTCATGACAATAACAACTTTATACAATTATCCAACAACCAAGTCTACCTTGAAAGAACTAAAACATTAACATCAAGACATATTTCTTGAGAAAGAAGATTGCTCGAGGGTCTGGGAAGGAGATTAAGGTCTCAACAAATCATAATTCACAAACCTTTTATTCTTTTATCTCCATCACAAACCTTTTATTCTTTTATCTCCATCACGAACCTCTTAAGGTTCTCATAAGATGTACCCCTTTGGCTATGTTGTTCATAAATTTCTCCTTCAACACCACATACCTAAATTTTATGCTCTCATCATTAAATAATTGTTCTACCTTGGTTTTCAACTCCCCGCGTGACACAACTCCATTTTCATCTTTGTCAATTTCCAACCCAACCTTTAACTCATCACAAATATGTGTTTTGTTGTAAGGTTGGTCTCCAAAGTATGGCCAACACAAGAAAGGTACCCCATTGGACAAACCTTCCATGGTAGAATTCCAACCACAAT